>ENA-UESH01000269-UESH01000269.1-human-gut-metagenome-genome-assembly--contig:-NODE-269-length-53204-cov-10.581606_pt1 | contig 53204 bp, 37 predicted proteins | sample MGYA00243001_ERZ508002 | MGnify/ENA primary metagenome ERZ508002 (study PRJEB26167, sample SAMN06115447) | human gut metagenome | host: Homo sapiens | place: China:Anhui | collected 2015-08-07... | reverse complement strand
AACAGCTCCTCCCTGTTTCCGCCACTGGCGGCGGTCGTCGCCGTTGCTCCCAGAGGGGGAGCCCTTGGCAGGCCGGGCAACTTCCTACTAGACGCCTGAGGCGTAATATGGCGTAAAAGAGCGGGCCTTGCTACAGAGGGCAGGCTCGTCTTTGTACAACCTCTCCGTCACGCCTGCGGCGTGCCACCTCTCCTTGTAGGAGAGGCTTTGGCAGGCCGGGTTACTTTCTACTGGACACCGGAAGCCTGATATAACGTAAAAAATAGTGCCCTGCTACAGAGATTAGCAGCAGCTTGACAAGGATATTGTTCCGAAGCTGCTGCCCTCTGTAGCAGGGCACTGCTGTTTTCAATATAAAGAAACTTTGCTCGTCCAGCGTGGGCCTGACCGTCACGCCAGAGGTGCTTCGCACCCGGGTTGCGGCACCCGGCATCCGCGGCGCTTCGCTTGCGTCTTGCTGGCCGCTGCCCCAACAACGACTCCCTGTTTCCGCCGCTGGCGGCGGTCGTCGCCGTTGCCCCTGGTAGGGGAGCCTCTAGCGAAGAGGCGAAGCTTCACGAAATGCTAAGGCCTCCCCTCGGTAGGGGAGGTGGCATCGCGCAGCGATGACGGAGAGGTTTAATCCACTGCTACATACCCCGCCTTCTCGATGCACCTGCGTCCCTCGTCGGTGTCCAGCCAGTCGTAGACCTTCCGCTGGGGGCTGTCGGGGGCGGCGTCCGCGTGGACGACTGCGTAGAACTCGTTGCAGAGCGGGTAGCTCTCATCGGCGATGGTGTCATTGCCGGGGGTCATGCCGTCCACGGCCAGCAGACGGAGGCCGGGCTTCGAGTACATCTGGTCGATATAGTAGTAGACCGAAAAGCCGATGGCGTTGGCGGAGTTGTTGTACTCGGCGATGCTGTCCACGAGGCCGCCCATGTCGGCGGGGGCAAGCTCGGTGGGCGCGGCTATCAGCTGGCCGTCACCCTTGTCGATGAGCAGCTTTTTGAAGAGGGTCTGACTGCCTGAGTCCACGCCCCGCTGGAACGCCACGATGGGGGAGTCCGCGCCGCCCACGTCTTTCCAGTTGGTGATGCGGCCCGCATAAATGTCCCGCAGCTGCTGCTGGGTCAGGCTCTGGACGGGATTCTCTTCGTTGACGATGAACACCAGCGCGTCCCGGCCAATGGCTTTCTGCTCGAGCTTTGCGTCGGCCTCGGCCAGCTCTTCCTTGACGTACTCGGGGGCCTCGTAGACGATGAGCAGCTGTGCGCCGTAGTCCTCGCTGTCGCTGCGGGACCAGAGGCCGAAGTTCTCCCAGGCATAGGCCGTGGTACTGACGGTGATGCTGGTCTGGGCCTCGAGAAGGTCCATGCCGGTGACATCGGCCTTCATCTGGGCCATCAGGGGGATGCAGGCCGTGGAGCCGTCGAGGCGGGGGAACTCGTCCTCGGTCAGGAAGGGGACGGGCGTGTCCGCATCGGGGACAGACGCCGCCGAAGAGTCGGCGGGGGAGTCCGTAGTGCCGGTCTTGCAGGCAGTGAGCATCGCCGCCCCGAAGCCGAGGCCCATCACCCGCAGGAAGCTGCGGCGGGAAATCATCTCTTTCATATCAAAAACCTCCGTGTCAGTACAGGTAGCCCCCGCCAGCGTCGTCGCTGGGGGAGGAGAAGATGCTTTCGCGGTAGAGCCACTGGCCGGTGGAGTCCATCAGGCCGTAGTCGAAGCCCTGCCGCGCGATAAAGCAGTCGTCGGGCAGGTCGTCCGGGATGTAGCAGCTGCCGAGGCGGCGGAGAAGCAGATTGCCCTCCATGTCCAGCACGTCGGAAAGGTTCGACGAGTCGCTGTTGTCCCGGTGGGCCGTGAGCAGAGGGCCGTTGGCGGTGTTGGTGAGGTAGGAAGCGTAGGTGTACTGCTGGGCCTCACCGGCGGACGACCAAAGCAGACCCTCTCCGCCATAGGTCTGGATGGCGAGGATGTCGTAGTTTTCGTCGTTGTACTGCAGCAGGGCGTAGCCGTCGGGCAGGGCCGTCACGCTGATGTACTGTGCTTCTTCAACGGGCGCTGCCTCCACGTCGGTCAGCAGCGCACCGGTGGTGCCGTCGTAGACTTTGAGGATGTTGTCCGTCGTCAGCACAGCGACGTTGCCGGAGCGGTAGTCGGTGTCGTACCGCTGGACGGCGGTCTTTTCGCCGCTGTCGAGATCGATGAGGGTGTAGGGGCTGTCCGGGTCATCGCTGCCGGAGAGGACGACGCAGCCGGGGGTGTAAGTGTTCACGGCCCGGTCGAAGCGGCCCAGCTCCACGGCCTCGCCACCGTTCAAATCGTAGAGGATGGAGCGGCTGTCCTGACGGCTCTGGAGGCAGGCGACGCCAACGCCGCAGGCAGAGACGGCGCTGTCGTCTTCGCCGGTGAGCAGTTCGCCGGTGGTGACGTTGTAGAGGGCTTCGCGGGCGATGCCCCAGTCTGCGCCGCGGAACCAGCTCAAATCGAGCCAGTCGGCAAAGCCGCCGCGGTACGATGCGAGGGAGCTGGCCGTGCAGCCGTCCTCCCGCATCAGCACATTGCCCTCCCGGTCGGTGACGAGGACGTATTGGTGGAGCGGCTGGTCGGGGTCGTCGTAGGCGTAAGTAAGGCCCTCGGGCAGGTCGTAGCAGTTGAAGACGAGGCGCTGGCCGCCCTCATCCACAACGATACAGTCAAGGGCCGTCTCAGGCACGGGCAGCTCAGCTCCGGTGGCGAGGTCGTACACCCGGATGCCGCCGGTGGTGCCGTTCTCGAAAGCCCAGACGTCGGCGTCATCCCGCAGGATGAGCAGCCCGCCCGAGAGGGTGGCGTTCACGGCGTAGGGAAAGGTCATGACGGCATTGCCGTCGGCGTCGTAAAGGGTGGAAGTGCGGTCCTCCGTGCCGGGGGTGGAGTGGGCCACGAGGTAGTGGCCCGTCTCGCCGGTGAGGGTGTCCTTCAGCAGCTGGATGCTGTCGGAGCTGCTGGCTTTGTAGAGCACCCTGCCGCCCCGGAGGATGGTGCCGCCGCCGTTCCCGGCGTAAGAGTAGAGGTAGTGGAGCGAGTCATCGCTGAGCCATGCGTCGCTGTAATACTGCGGAGCCTGCGAGGACGCCGTCCCCTCGTGCCGGGGCGACGCCGCAGGCAGCAGCGAACAGCTCGTCAGCAGCCCGCCCGCCAGCACGAGGCAGGCGGCGCGGCGGCTGAGTCGAAGCAGAGTGGTCTTCATAGAAACACCTCACAGTCTCCCAGAATTTGACTTTCCCATCTATAGTATATACGAAAGACCCGGACATTTCATTGCAGAAATGTGGCCGGGCCTGGTTACAGTTTTATGACAAGCTTATTCTTCGTCTCCCTGTTCCTTCAATTCCTTCAGGAAGGGCAGCAGGAAAGGCACCGAGATGCAGAAGGTGAGGCCATCGGCGATGGGCTGGCACAGCTCAATGCCGCTCAGGCCCCAGATGCGGGGCAGGGTGAGGATGAGCGGGATGAAGCAGACGCCCTGACGGCAGCAGGCGAGGAAGGTAGCCCGGCCCGACTTGCCGATGGACTGGAACATCATATTCGTCACGATGATGGCGGGCTGTAAGAACATGGCGACGCACTGATACCGCAGGGCGGGCAGAGCCACGGCGGTGACCTCGGGGTCATCGCGGAAGAGGCGGATGAGGGGCTCGGCGTTGAACCAGCAGAGGGAGTTGAGCACCGCCATAAAGACGAAAGCCGTCGAGATGGTGAAGATGGCCGCTTTCCGCACCCGGGCAAAGCGGCGGGCGCCGTAGTTGAAGGCCGCTACAGGCTGCAGGCCCTGTCCGACGCCGATAGCCACCGACAGCACGAACTGGAAGATGCGGGACACGATGCTCATGCCGGCCACGGCAGCGTCGCCGTAGTTGCGGGCGGCGACGTTCAGCAGCATGCTGCCGATGCTGTTCAGGCCCTGACGGCCGAAGCTGGGCGCACCGTTGAAGAAGATCTGCCCGAAGTCCCGGGCGCTGCGGGTGACCTGGGTGATGCGGAATCGGCTGACGGTCTTGCCGCGCAGGAACATGGAAAGCAGGATGCAGAAGCTGATGCTCTGGCTCAGGGCGGTGGCCGTGCCTGCGCCGCCGGTCCCCATGCCGAGGCCGAAGATGAAGACGGGGTCCAGCACGATGTTGAGCACACCGCCGGTGACGAGGCCGATCATGGCGAAGCTGGCCTTGCCCTCGTAGCGGAGGATGTTGTTCATCACGAGGCTCGACATCATGAGCGGGGCCGCGATGAGGATGGGCCGCGCGTAGGCGCAGGCGTGGGGCAGGATGGTGTCGGTGCTGCCCAGCAGCATCATGAAGTCGGGCAGGGTAGCGAGACCGAGAACGGCCAGCACTGCGCCGAAGGTCAGCGCCGTGAAGAAGCTGGTGGAGGCGAACTTTGTGGCCGCATGGGTGTCCTGACTGCCGAGGCTGCGGCTGATGATGCCGCCCGCGCCGTGGCCCAGCATGAAGCCGAGGGCCTGAATGATGGCCATCAGGCTCGACACGACGCCCACCGCGCCCGACGCGCTGGTGGACAGCTGGCCCACAAAGAAGGTGTCGGCCAGATTGTAGATGCTGGTGATGAGCATACTCAGGATGGTGGGGGCCGCGAGGCCGAGAATGAGCTTCGGCACGGGGGTCAGGGTCATTTTCTCGAACTGGAGCCTGCTGCGCTCCAGCTCGGCGGCGTCGGATGCGGTGCGGGGGGAAGACGGCATGAAGAGATACCTCACTTTCGGAAATCAAAGAAAATACCGCTCTTTGCGCAAAGAACGGGTAAAATGCAGATATATAATAAGTATAGCGCAGATCGGGGGAAATGTCGAGACAGCAGTGCGGGCAGGCGCGGTGGAAGCTTTCTCCTCAGATACGGTGACCGGGTTGCGGCTCCCAGCGTCTGCCGCGCTGTCGCTTGCATCCTGCTGGCCGCGGCCCCAACAGCTCCTCCCTGTTTCCGCCGCTGGCGGCGGTCGTCGCCGTTGCCTCAAAAAGTTAGGGTATTGAGTGCAAAAGCAGGAGAAAATGGAATGCCTTTTGGCAAATTTGCCAAAGAAAGGTCGAATTGCTTGTAGAAAATCACGTCAAGTGGTATAATTTATGGAAAGAAACAAAAGCGCGAAGACAAAAAACAGCGCAGAGAAGAGTTCCGGGGAGATCCTGCCCCGGGATACGGAGGGAATCTTATGAAATCTGTGGCACAGACTATCATTGAAGCAGACCGCTTCTACACCATCGCTGCCAAGACCGGCAGCGTCATTCAGGCTGTGGAGAGCGTCAAGGACGGCGGCAACATCCGTCTGGGCAAGTACGAGCACAAGCCCGAGCAGGAGTGGGCTTTCGTCCGCGAGGGCGACGGCGTTTACCGTATCCGCAACCGCGCTTCCGGCAAGCTCATCGACCTGATGATGACCGGCACCGCAAACGGCACCTGGCTCCACCTGTGGGAGGACGTGGGCGGCACTTCCCAGATGTGGAAGATGGAGCCCACCCCGGCCGGCACCGTCCGCCTGCGCTCCATGTGGGCTGCCGGCAAGTGCATCGACACTGTGGGCATGGGTACTGCAGACGGCGCTGTGCTCCAGATCTGGCAGGAGACTGCCGGCGAGGACCAGCTGTGGACCATCTCCGAGGTGAAGGACCGCGCAAAGCACGCCCCCAAGGCGGAGGAAAAGCCCGCTGAGGTCAAGGCTGAGGCCGCTGCTCCCGCCGAGGAAAAGCCAGTTGAGGAAAAGGCTGCACCTGCTGTGAAGAAGACCACCAGAAAGCCTGCGGCAAAGAAGACCGCCGCCAAGACTGCTGCGAAGTCCGCTGCGGCAAAGGCTGAAGCCGCACCCGCCAAGGCCGAGGAAAAGCCCGCCGAGGCCGCTCCTGCTGCAAAGCCTGCCCGTAAGACCGCCACTCGTAAGAAGACCACGAAGGCCAGCAAGTAAGCACGGCTACATAGCATCATAGCAAAAAGAGCACCCGCTCTCCACAGTGATGTGGAAAGCGGGTGCTCTTGGGTTTAGGGTCAGGTTTGCCTTCGTACAACCTCTCAGTGCCCCATCTTGCCCTTCTTGAACTTCAGCGCCGCTGCGATAAAGCCCTTGAACAGGGGATGTGCGCGGTTGGGGCGGCTCTTGAACTCGGGGTGGAACTGTGCGCCGAGGTGGAAGTCACGGCCCGGCAGCTCCACGGTCTCCACGAGGCGGCCATCGGGGCTGGTGCCGGAGATGACCAGACCGGCGTCCTGCATCTCCTGACGGTAGTCGTTGTTGAACTCGTAGCGGTGGCGGTGACGCTCCCAGATCTCGCTCTGGCCGTAGCACTCGGCCATCTTGGTGCCGGGCAGGACGGTGCAGGGGTACTTGCCCAGGCGCATGGTGCCGCCCTTGGGGATGTTGCCCTGCTGGTCGGCCATCAGGTCGATGACGTTGTGATGACCCTCGGGGGTGAACTCGCTGGAGTTGGCGTCAGCGTAGCCAAGAACATGGCGGGCGAACTCCATGACCATGATCTGCATACCGAGGCAGATGCCGAAGTAGGGAACATTATTCTCGCGGGCGTACTGTGCAGCCTGTATCATGCCTTCGATGCCGCGGTCGCCGAAGCCGCCGGGGACGATGATGCCGTCCACGTCCGCAAAGGCTTCCCTGCAGGCTGCCTGGTCGGGCAGGTCCTCGCTCTCGACCCACTTGATCTCCACCTGACTGTCGTTCTCGAAGCCGGCGTGGTAGAGGCTTTCCATGACGGACAGATAGGCGTCATGCAGCTTGACGTACTTGCCCACGAGGGCGATGGTGCAGGTCTTGCTGCGGGTGGCGATCCGGGCCAGCATCTCTTTCCACTCGGTGAGGTCGGCGGGGGGAACATCCAGATGCAGCTGCTTGACCACCACGTCGTCGAGGCCGCCGGTGTGGAGCATCAGCGGACACTGGTAGAGGCTGGGCATGGTCAGGTTCTCGATGACGCACTCCGGCTTGACGTTGCAGAAGGTGCTGATCTTCCGGCGGATGTCGCTGCCCACGCTGCCGTCGGCGCGCAGGATGATGATGTCGGGGCTGACGCCCATGCCCTGCAGCTCCTTGACGGAGTGCTGTGCGGGCTTGGACTTGTACTCATCGGAGCCAGAGATGTAAGGCACCAGCACCACATGGATGAAGCAGCAGTTCTCCTTGCCCTGCTCGAGACCCACCTGACGGATGGCCTCGAGGAAGGGCTGGCTCTCGATGTCGCCGGTGGTGCCGCCGATTTCGGTAATGACCACATCGGCCTCGGTGGAAGAGGCCAGATTGTAGATATAGCTCTTGATCTCGTTGGTGATGTGGGGGATGATCTGGACGGTCTGGCCGAGGTAAGCGCCCTGACGCTCCTTGTTCAGCACGTTCCAGTAGACCTTGCCGGTGGTGAGGTTCGAATACTTGTTCAGGTTCTCGTCGATGAAGCGCTCGTAATGGCCGAGATCCAGGTCAGTCTCGGTACCGTCGTCGGTGACGAAGACCTCGCCGTGCTGCAGGGGGCTCATGGTACCCGGGTCCACGTTCACGTAGGGGTCCAGCTTCTGGCTGGCCACCTTGAGGCCGCGGCACTTCAGCAGTCGGCCCAGAGAGGCGGCGGTAATGCCTTTGCCCAGACCGGAGACGACGCCGCCGGTCACGAAAATAAACTTTGCCATAATGGTTCTCCTCTAATTTACAGATATTCTTTTCCGTGAATATCACGATAAGCAAATATTTTCCCTCAGTGGGGGCGCAATACGTATTATTGCGCGGGGTCGTAGGAGTCCAGTATCTCCTGTGCGACCTCGGCGCGGTCGCGCCGGGTGTCCATCGCTTTTTTCTCGATGTAGCGGTGTGCCTCGGCCTCGGTCATGCGGCCCAGCTCGATGAGGCAGCACTTGGCGCGGCTCACCAGCCGCACCTGCGCCAGCTTTTCCTGCATCCGCTGATTCTCCTGCCGCAAAAGCAGGAGGCGGTGGTTGCTGGCGGCGGCCATGTGGATGGCCTGCAAAAAGAAGGTGTTGGAGAAGGGCTTTGTGACCAGCAGAACACCTTCTTCGCTCAGCGGGGTCAGAAGCTGCTCGGCGGCTGCGGCCTTGGCCAGAAATATCACACCGGCATCCGTTTTCTCCACGGCGTCGGCGCACAGCTCGTGGCCGAACTCATCCGGCAGCGGAGAGTTGACCACGATGAGCTCAAAGTCGGATTCCAGCATCCTCCGCCGCGCCTCCGCCGCACTTGGTACGATGATAGGCCGCGCATAGCCCAGCTCCGTCAGGCGTGCGGAGATATATTCGTTGGAGCTTGCGCCCGCGCTTACGATCAGGGCACGTCCCATTCGGCTCACTCCTTTCCTATGTCATTCTGCATCAGATGGCATTGAAGTAGTGGACGCGCTCATATTCGGCGGGGTCGGAGGCGTTCTTGAGCGCCTCGCAGCGGCGCAGAGCCTCGGCATAGTAGCGGCGGCTCAGCTCGTCGGGCAGGAATTTGTGAAGGAACTCGCTGTTCTTGGCCGCCTCGACGGCCTCTTCCAGCGAGGCAGGCAGGGTCTCGAGGCCGAGACCGGCAGCTTCGCCAGGGATAAAGAGGTTGCGGTTGACAGGGGCAGACAGCTCCATCCGGTTCTCGATGCCGTCGAGGCCTGCTGCCAGCACGAGGCCGATGGCGAGATAGGGGTTGCAGGCGGGGTCGGGGCTGCGCAGCTCCATGCGGCAGTTGTCGCCCTTCACCTGCGGGATGCGGACCAGCTGGCTGCGGTTCTGGCGGCTCCAGCTCACGTAGCGGGGAGCCTCGTCGCAGCCGAAGCGGAGGTAGCTGTTGGGCAGGGGATTCGTGAAGGCCGTCAGCTCCCGGCTGTGGCGGAGGATGCCCGCCATGAAGCTGCCCGGGATGCTGTCGGGGGCGATGTCGCCCTCAAAGAGATTCTTGCCGTCCATGGTCAGCGAGAGGTTGATGTGGAGGCCGCTGCCGGCCTGGTCGGGCAGCGGCTTCGGCAGGAAGCTGGAGTGGAAGCCGTTGCTGGCCGCCACGGCCCGGACGATCTGCTTGAACAGGAAGATGTTGTCGGCGGTCTTGAGGGGGCCGGCGTAGTGGAAGTCAATTTCATTCTGGCCGTGGCCGTTCTCGTGGTGGCTGTGCTGGGGGGCGAGGCCCATCTGCTCCATGGTCAGGCAGATGTCCCGGCGGATGTTCTCGCCGGCGTCCAGCGGTGCTACGTCGAAATAGCCGCCTGCGTCGATGGGGATGCGGGTGGGACGGCCCCGGTCGTCGTTCTCGAAGAGATAGAACTCGCACTCGGTGCCGACGTTGCAGCGCAGGCCCAGCTGCTTGAACCGGCGGTTGATGTCCCGCAGGAAGCCGCGGCAGTTGCCGCCGAAGGGGGTGTTGTCCGGCTTTTCCACGTCGCAGAAGAACTGCATCACCCGGCCCTCAGCCGTGCGCCAGGGCAGGATGGTCATGGTGGACAGGTCGGGCCGGAGCACCAGGTCGCTCTCCTCCACGTGCATGAAGCCCGCGATGGCGCTGCCGTCGAAGCAGACGCCATCTTCCAGCGCCTTGGGAAGGTCGCTTGCCAGCACGGCGATGTTCTTCTGGAAGCCGAAGATGTCACAGAACGCGAAGCGGACAAATTTTACGTTGTTGTCCTCGACGAAATCGAGGATGTCCTGCTGTGTCGTATAACTCATAGGTGTGTGTCCTCTGAAAAGTATGTCTTCTTAAAAAACGCCCAAAGGCCTGCCTCTGTACAGAGGCAGGTCTTCAGGCTGGTGTAAGAAATAGGAAAAGGAGAATGGCTCAGATAAGCGCCTCAGCCTGTGGTGCTTTATTCTACGCTGGTATGTAAATATCAGACGTAGTAGAGCATCTTGCTGTAGCTGGGCAGAGGCCAGTAGTCCTCGCCGCAGATGGTCTCGGCGTCGTCAGCGGCGGCGCGGAGAGCGTCCATCTTGGGCAGAACGTCATCGTGGAAAGCGACGGCCTTTGCGCTCTCGTCGGAGAGAGCCTTTGCGGCATCGACGGCAGCCTGCAGCTCGTCCACAGCGTCGCTCATGGCGTCGGCGTCAGCGGACAGGCGGGTCAGTGCCTTCGTCTCACTGCGGAGGCTCAGGCTCTCGCTGACGGCCAGCTTGGAGGCGGCGGTGTTGGCGACCTCACTCATGTAGGCGTTGACGGCGGGCAGCAGCTGCTTGCGGGCCATCTCCAGCATGGTCAGGGCCTCGATGTTGATGATCTTGGAGTAGTGCTCCATCTCAACTTCGTAGCGGCTCTCCATCTCGACCTTGGTCAGGACGCCGAAGTCCTCCATCAGGGCGATATTCTTCGGCTCGATGAGGGCGGGCAGAGCGGCGGGGGTGTTCTTCTTGTTGGGCAGGCCGCGCTTTGCTGCTTCCTCTTCCCACTCGGCAGTGTAGCCGTTGCCGTTGAAGATGACGCGGCGATGGTCGCGGATGGTGCGCTTGACGAGGGCGATGGCGGCGCTGGTGAAGTCGTCGGCCTTCTCCAGCTCGTCAGCGTAGCCCTTCAGCTCCTTGGCGACGGCGGTGTTCAGGATGGTGTTGCAGTCGCTCAGGTTCTCGGCGGAGCCGGGCATACGGAACTCAAACTTGTTGCCGGTGAAGGCAAAGGGAGAAGTACGGTTGCGGTCGGTGGTGTCCTTGCTGAACTTGGGCAGGACATCGACGCCGAGGTCCATCTTCATCTTGACGGGGCCGGCGTAGGGAGAATCGGAAGCGATGGCGTCGATGACGGCTTCCAGCTCTTCGCCCACGAAGATGGAGATGATGGCCGGAGGTGCCTCGTTAGCGCCCAGACGGTGGTCGTTGCCGGGGGTGGCGACGGAGGTACGGAGCAGGTCGGCGTACTCATCGACAGCCTTGATGACGGCGGCGAGGAAGACCAGGAACTGCAGGTTCTCCATGGGGGTGTCGCCCGGGTCCAGCAGGTTCTCGTGGGTGGTGGACATAGACCAGTTGTTGTGCTTGCCGCTGCCGTTGACGCCCTCGAAAGGCTTCTCGTGCTGCAGGCAGACCAGACCGTACTTGGGGGCCAGCTTCTTCATCATCTCCATCGTCAGCAGGTTGTGGTCGATGGCGACGTTGGTGGTGTCGAAGATGGGGGCCAGCTCATGCTGGCAGGGAGCTACTTCGTTGTGCTTGGTCTTGGCGGGGACGCCCAGCTTCCACAGCTCTTCGTCCAGCTCCTTCATAAAAGCGGAGACCTCGGGGCGGATGACGCCGAAGTAGTGCTCTTCCAGCTCCTGACCCTTGGCGGACGGTGCGCCGAAGAGGGTGCGGCCGGTGAGGATGAGGTCCTGACGGGCCTCGTAGTCTTCCTTCTTGATAAGGAAGTACTCCTGCTCGGGGCCGACGGTGGTGGAGACATAGTCCACATCCTTGCCGAAGAGCTTCAGGACGCGGACGGCCTGATTGGACAGCGCGTTCATGGAGCGCAGCAGGGGAGTCTTCTTGTCCAGCGCCTCGCCGGTGTAGCTGACGAATGCGGTGGGGATGCAGAGGACGTCGTCCTTCACGAAAGCGAAGCTGGTGGGGTCCCATGCGGTGTAGCCGCGGGCCTCACAGGTGGCGCGCAGGCCGCCGGAGGGGAAGGAAGAGGCGTCGGGCTCGCCGCGCACCAGCTCCTTGCCGTTGAACTCCATGATGGCGGTGCCATCGCCCACGGGGGAGACGAAGCCGTCATGCTTCTCGCTGGTAATGCCGGTCAGCGGCTGGAACCAGTGGGTGTAGTGGGTGGCACCCAGCTCCATAGCCCAGCGCTTCATGACGCTGGCCACGACGTTTGCCACCTCGATGTCCAGAGGTGCGCCCTTGTGCAGGGTCTTCTCGAGGCTCTTGTAGGTAGCGCTGGGGAGGCGCTCCTTCATGACGTGCTCGTTGAACACCTTGCTGCCGTAGATCTCCATAACATTTGCTGCCATAAATCCTACTCCTTACTTGAATTGAAATACTTCAGCTGGTCGCGGATTTTCACGCGGAAAGAGGCGGGCTCTCCCGCGAAATATCGGGTTAAACGAAACGACGCTGCGAGTCAGGAGGTGACTCACAGCGTCGTTGCTGTCTATGCGATGATTATAGCCGAACGGGGCGAAAAACGCAATAGACAGATTTGACGATTCTGCACAAACTGACTCCCGATTTTTTGGAGTATTGCGCGGATGGTATGACTATTAGATGACCTGAAACAGGAAAAACTTCAGATAGTTCGTCTCCGGCACGCCCCAGAGGATGGGGTGGTCGGGGGCCTGCTGGCGCACTTCGATCTGGCGCAGCTGGCGGTGAGCGTCCTTTGCGGCGGAGCGCAGCATCTTGATGAACAGCTCCTCGGTGGCAAAATGAGAGCAGCTTGCCGTGGCGAGGTAGCCGCCCCGGGGCAGGAGCTTCATGGCCCGGTAGTTGATCTCTTTGTAGCCCCGCATGGCGTTTTCCACCGTGCGGCGGGCTTTGGTGAAGGCCGGCGGGTCGAGGATGATGAAATCGTAGGGATGGCCTTCTTTTTCGAGGCGGGGCAGAAGCTCGAAGGTATCCTCGCAGAGGAAGTCCATGTTGGTCAGGCCGTTGCGCTCCGCGTTCCGCTGGGCCATGGCGATGGCGTCGGCGCTGATGTCCGCTGCCGTGACCCGGGCTGCGCCGCCGCTGGCTGCGTTGAGGGCAAAGCTGCCGGTGTGAGTGAAGCAGTCCAGCACGGTGTGGCCGGCGGCGAGGCGGGCGACCGCCCGGCGGTTGTACTTCTGGTCGAGGAAGAAGCCGGTCTTCTGGCCGTTCTCGAAATCGACGTGGTAGTAGACGCCGTTCTCGCAGATCTCGGTCTGGGTGGAGGCGGGGTGGCTTTCACCCGGCAGCTCGAACCAGCCCTTGCTCTGCTCGAGGCCCTCTTTGGCACGCAGGGCCTCGTCGTTCCGCTCGTAGATGCCGTCGATGGTCTGGCCGTCGGCCCGCAGGACTTCGGCGAGGAGGGGGAAGAGGACGGGCTTCAGCTTCTCCATGCCGACGCTGAGGGTCTGGGTGACGAGGATGTTGTTGAAGCGGTCCACGGTGAGGCCGGGGAACTGGTCGGCCTCGCCGAAGATGACCCGGCAGGCCGAGAGGTCGGCAGATTCGAGGACAGTCTTGCGGTAGGCCCAGGCGTACTCGACGCGGCGGCGCCAGAAGCTGGCGTCGAAGGTGTCGTTGGCGTTGCGGGAGATGAGGCGGACGCGGATCTTGCTCTTGAGAGAGACGAAGCCGGTGCCAAGGTAAGCGCCCTTCGGGCTCACCACGTCGGCGAGGGTTCCGTTCTCAGGCTCTGTCTCCGGGAACTCGAGGATGTCGTTCTCGTACACCCACGGATGCCCGCCCACGAGGCTGGCTTCGGCTTTTTTGCTTACTTTATAAATAGGATAGCTGCGTTCTGATTTCATGGTTGCTCCTTAATAATTGAGGATGAACCTCTCCGTCACGGCTGCTGCACGAGGGAAGGCTTCGCCTTTGTACAACCTCTCAGTCTGCTTCGCAGACAGCTCCCCTAGTAGGGGAGCCTCTGGCGAAGAGGCGAGGCTTTACGGAATGCCAAGGCCTCCCCTCGATAGGGGAGGTGGCACGGCGTTAGCCGTGACGGAGAGGTTATCTTTTGGCTAACTCACCATTTATAATACCATAAAAATATGTTAGAATAAATACAAAAACCGCCGAAAGGAAGGAAAACATCATGGAGATCGAGCGCAAGTGGATGGTAAACGGCTGGCCGGAGGGGCTGCCGCTGAAAGAGGAGTTTGCCATGCGGCAGGGCTACATCAGCGTGCGGCCCACCGTCCGCATCCGGGAAGAGGCCCTGACGGGCGGTAAGACCCACTACGTCCTCTGCTTCAAGTCGGGCAGCGGGCTGGCGAGGGAAGAGATCGAGCGGGACATCGACCCTGCGCTTTTCAATGACCTCGAGACGAAGATCATCGGCAGGCCCCTTATCCCGAAGCTCCGCCGCAGCTATCTGCTGCCGGACGGTGCGGTGCTGGAAGTGAATCATGTGGACGAGGGCCAGCCGACGGAGTTCTGGTATGCCGAGGTGGAGTACCCCACGGTAGAGGCAGCCCGCAGCTGGCAGCCTGCCGCCGTGGGCCTCGCGGACTACCTGAACGACGAAGTCACCGACCAGCCCGGCCAGAGCATGGGGGCCTATTGGGAGCAGACCCGGGGTTGAACCGACGAAAGTTGTGGAAAAACCTTGAAGATTATGATATGATGGTCGTATCACTCATACTGCGGCCCCGGACGGGCCGGGAAAGAAGGAAACAACTACGAAACGACCCAAATTCACGCTGTCTGTGCAGTACAATTCGCCGGTCATCCTGACATTTTTCCTCCTCTCACTGGGGGTGCTGTTCCTGGGCCAGTACACCGGCGGCTGGACGACCACCCATCTGTTCAGCGTTTACCGTTCCTCGCTGAAAGACCCGCTGTTTTACATCCGGCTCTTCGGCCATGTGCTGGGCCACGGCAGCTGGGACCATTTCCTGAACAATATGCTGCTTCTCCTCGTCGTCGGCCCGCCGATGGAAGAAAAGTACGGCAGCCTGCCCCTGCTCAAAGGCATCCTGCTCACGGCCCTCATCTCGGGCATTCTGCAGTGTGCGTTGTTCCCCCGCACGGCGCTGCTGGGCGCGTCGGGCATCGTCTTCATGCTCATCATGCTGGCATCCTTGTCCGGCTTCTCGGGCGGCATCCCCGTCACCATGCTGCTGGTGGCGGCGCTCTATCTGGGCCAGCAGGTCTATGACATCATCTTTGTGCGGGACAACGTGGCCAACTTCATGCACATCGTCGGCGGCGTCTGTGGCACAGTGTTCGGCTACGTCAATGCGGGGCCGCGGCGAAAGAGAAGGAAATAAACCTCTCAGTCTCGCTATCGCTCGACAGCTCCCCTAGCGAGGGGAGCCTCTGGCGAAGAGGGAAAGTTTACCGAAATGCCAAAGCCTCCCCTCGTTAGGGGAGGTGGCACGGCGTCAGCCGTGACGGAGAGGTTAAAAGGCAAGCTGCGCCTTGGCTAAAAACAAGCAAATTTTATCATTCGTGTAGTTTTGTCGCTTGCTTTTTGATGGGCAGCGCTCTATTATATCATTTGTACAAATATTTCCCTTCGAATTTTCACAAAATCACCAAATGTAGTTTATCGGACGGAGGTTGTTTATGAGACGACTGCGCAGCCCATCCCCGGGGATGAAACTGCAAAAAAATCACGACAAAGGAGGACGGACGCTTTGAACGAACACGAAAAACCGCAGATAGACTTCATGCACAAGCTTGCGCGCCAGATCGTGGAACGCCGCAACCTTGTGTTCCTGTTTGTCATTCTGGCTGCCATCTTCACGGTGTTCTCGGTGCGGTGGGTCAAGGTCGAGACCGATATGACCACCTACCTGCCCAAGACCTCGGAGACCCGCATGGGCCTTGACATCATGGACGAGCAGTTCACGACCTACGGCTCTGCCGACGTCATGGTGGCCAACATCACGCCCACTGAGGCCGATGAGCTTTCCGACAGGCTCACCGAGCTCAAGGGCGTCCAGATGCTGGACTACGACGACACGACCGACCATTATAATAAGGACTCGGTGTCGGCCCTTTACTCCATCACCTTCGACTACCCCGAGGACGATGACCAGTGCCTCGAGGCCCTCGACCGGGTGAAGGAATACCTCGCCGACTACGACATCTACGTCTCCACCTCGCTGGGCAACACCCAGCAGGAGACCATTGATGCCGAGGTGCGGGTCATTATGGTGTACGTTGCCGTCATCATCGTCATCGTCCTGCTCCTGACGTCCCAGACCTACGCCGAGGTACCCGTTCTCATCCTCACCTTCGTGGTGGGCATGATCCTGAACATGGGTACCAACTTCATGCTCGGCACCATCTCCTTCGTGTCCAACTCGGTCACGAACATCCTGCAGCTGGCGCTGTCGCTGGACTACGCCATCATCTTCTGCAACCACTTCAAGGAAGAACACCAGACCATGCCTCTGAAGGAGGCCGTCATCGAGTCCCTGAGCAAGAGTATCCCCGAAATCAGCTCCAGCTCCCTGACCACCATCGGCGGCCTCGTGGCCATGCTGTTCATGCAGTTCCGCATCGGCTCCGATATGGCCATCTGCCTCATCAAGTCCATCCTCTTTGCGATGCTCTCGGTGTTCGTGGTCATGCCCGGCCTGCTGATGCTCTTCGGACCCTACATGGATAAGACCAAGCACAGGAACTTCGTGCCGGAGATCCCCTTCGTGGGCCGTTTTGCATGGCGCACCCGCAAGGTCATCCCTGTTATCTTCCTGGTGGTCATCCTCATCGGTCACCACTTCTCGAACCTTTGTCCCTACGCCTACGGCTACGATGTCATCAAGGTGCCGAAGATGAACGAATCCCTCATCGCGGACCAGATGATCGAAGAGAACTTCACCAAGTCGAACCTCGTGGCTCTCGTCTACCCCAAGAACGACGATTACAGCATCGAGAAAAAGATGTTGGAGGAGCTGGAAAGCTGCGATGAGATAGACTCCACCAAGGGTCTGTCCAACATCGAGGCCCAGGACGGCTATATGCTGGAAGACAAGCTCACCGCCCGCCAGTTCTCCGAGATGGCCGATCTGGACTACGAGGCCGCCCAGATGATCTACACCGCCTACGCCATCGAGAACGAGGAGTACGGCCAGGTCATCGGCAACTTCGCCTCCTATAAAGTGCCGCTCGTGGATATGTTCCTCTACGTCTGCGACGAGGCCGACACCGGCATCGTCTCCCTCTCTCAGGAAGACCTGGACGACCTCCACGACGCCCGCGACCAGATGGAGAGCGCACTGGCCCAGCTGCAGGGCAACGACTACAACCGCGTCCTCATCTACCTGAGCCCCTCTCTGGAACCCGGCCAGACTACTTATGAGTTCACCGACACCATCCGCTCCATCGCCCGGAAGTATTACCCGGACGGCGAGCTGTACATGGCCGGTGACGCCACCAACGAGTACGATTTCCAGAAGTCCTTCGCCGTCGATAATGTCGTCGTCAACGTCGTGTCCATCTTCATCGTCCTGCTGGTGCTGCTGTTCACCTTCCAGTCCGTCGGTATGCCCATCCTGCTCATCGTGGTCATTCAGGGCGCTATCTGGATAAACTTCTCGTTCCCGTATTTCATGGGGACCAACCTCTACTTCATGGGCTACCTCATCGTCAGCTCCATCCAGATGGGCGCGAACATCGACTACGCGATCGTCATCGCCACCCGTTTCAACGAGCTGAAGGATAAGATGGAGCACAAGCAGGCCATGATAGAGACCATCAACTTCGCGTTCCCGACCATCCTGACTTCCGGCACCATCATGACCGTGTCCGGCATCCTCATCGGCCAGATGACTTCCGACGCCTGCATTGTGGGCATCGGCCAGTGTCTGGGCCGAGGCACCATCATCTCCATCATCCTCGTCCTCTTCGTCCTGCCTCAGATCCTGCTCATCGGCACCCGCATCGTGGACCGTACCTCCTTTGCTGTGCCGAAGCTGGTGGCCCGCAGCAGCGGCAATGGCCGTATGCGTGTCAACGGCATCGTGCAGGGCGAGATCCACGGCTCTGTGGCCGGTACGATGAACGCCATCGTGGACGGCGACGTCCAGCTGACCGTCATCTCGGGCAACGTCTCTCAGGAACTGGACGACAATAAACAACAGGAGGTGCAGAATGAAGACCAGTAACCAGCTGCTGCGCCGCCTGACGGCTGCGCTTCTGGCCGCTGTGCTGGCGCTGAGCATCGCACTGCCGGTGTTCGCGTCTGACGACGGCGATACCATTTACATCAACAGCGTCTCGGACCTGCTTTCGCTGGCCAAGAGCTGTGCCTATGACCAGTGGTCGGTGGGCAAGACAGTTATTCTACAGAAAGACCTCTCCCTCGAGGGGATGCTGTGGGAGCCCATCCCGTCCTTCAGCGGACAGCTCAAGGGCAATGGCCACACCATCTCGGACCTGACCATTACGGGCCAGTATTCCCCGGCGGGCCTCTTCGGCATCGTGGAGGAACAGGGCTCCATCGAGTCCCTGAGCGTGCGGGGCATCGTGTCTGTCTCTGACTCTGCCGACACCACCACCGGCGGCATCGTAGGCATCAACCACGGTACCCTCATCAACTGCCAGTTCACCGGCGTCGTCACCGGCGACAGCGAGGTGGGCGGCATCGTGGGCCGCAACGAGTCCGAAGGCACCATCGACCACAGCACTGCCCGCGCCATCGTCACCGGCAAATCTTCCACCGGCGGCATCGCAGGCTACAACCTCGGCGCCATCACCGGCTGCACCAACGTGGGCAGCATCAACACCGAATATCAGGAAGCCTCTCTCGACACCGACGGCTTCACCGCCAAGATGGTGGACCAGATCAACAACAAGATAGCCGCCGCCGATGACGACGCCACCAATTCCGTCACCAACGTCGCCACCGACACCGGCGGCATCGCAGGCCGCTCCTCCGGCATGATCCTGACCAGCGTCAACACCGGAACTGTCGGCTACGAGCATATCGGCTACAACGTGGGCGGCATCGTGGGCCGCACCGACGGCCTCGTATCCGGCTGCATCAACCAGGGCCGTGTTCTGGGCCGCAAGGACGTGGGCGGCATTGCCGGTCAGGCGGAACCCTATCGCGAACTCGACCTCTCTAAGGACACCATCAAGCGTCTCCGTTCGGAGCTGGATGTTCTGCGCGGCCTTGTCGATGACACCACCGGCGTTGTCGAGAACTCCACCGCCAGCATCTCCAATTCCTTCAGCGCCATGACCAGCCAGATGGACACCGCCATTGCAGCGGCACGCCAGCTGGACGATCAGGCCAGCGACTACGGCGACGAGGTGGCCGACGAGATCGACCGCGCCTCCACTCTGCTGGCCGATACCCTCACCAAACTCGAACCCGTCATGGACACCGGCGAAGATGCCATGACCAAGCTGACCGATGCCACCGGAAACCTCAAGTGGGCCATGCGCGAGATGGCCGCTGAGATGTTGATGGCATCCAGCGCCCTCAGCAAGACCAGCTCCGGTCTGGACAAGGTGAGCGACGCGGCCGAGGATGGCCGTGACGGGATGTCGGCTATCTCTGAGGGTATCAAACAGCTGTTGGAGTCTGTCGATACCGGCGATGACAGCGCTGCCTCGCAGGCGATCTCCACCATCCTGACCGGCTACGACTCTCTCTCTGCCGAGAAGAAGTCGGATAAGAACCTCAAGACCGGCATTGAGCTGCTGAAGGTGGCCAACTCTGTGGCCAGCGTCTTCACGCTGGGCAGCGGCATGGCTCCGGCAATGAAGGCCGTCACCGCAGGCATGGGCCTGCTGCGCACGGCGTCCCTCCTGTCCAACGACAGTGACATTGCCCGTGCTACTTCCCAAATCGCAAGTGCCATCGGCACCATCTCTACCATTGCCACCCAGATGGGCGGCATCGTGGGCAGCGCTGCCAAGTCCGTCTCGGCCTCCGACCACCCCGAGCTGGCTGCGGCTCTGACCAAAGCCTCTGACGCGCTGGACGGCATGGGCAGCATCACCGACGGCATCATGGACAACATCAAGGACTGGGTCGGCAATAACGGCGGCGGCAGCATCAAGGATGGTCTCGATCAGCTGAGCGATGCTTCCGACAAGCTGAGCGACGCCATGGATGACCTGAGCGACTCCCTCGACCTGCTCAAGACCGACGCCGCCCTCACCAGCGCAACGCTGGCGCATACCTCCGTGGCTCTGGGCCAGATGCAGGACGGCCTCGGCGGCCTGACCGATATGATGGGCCAGACCCGCGATATTCTCCACTGGCTCAACCAGCAGGACCCTATCAAGGTGCCTCGTCCCTCGGCAGAGCTGACCAACACCAAGGACTCCCTCTTTGATGCTGTCAGCGCCATCAACGACAAGATGGACGACATCAACAGCACCATGCGCACCGCCAGCAACCAGCTGACCGACAAGATGCGCGCCGTGACCGCACAGGTCAGCGTTGTGTCCAACCTGATGCTGGATGCTGTGGAAGAGATCAGCGACCCGGGCAGCAAGACCATCTACGAGGATGAGTCGGAAGACCTCATCGCTTCCCAGTCCGACGGCAAAATTGAAAACAGTATCAACCGCGGCAGCATCGACGCCGACATGAACGTGGGCGGCATCGCCGGTACCATGGGCGTCGAAAACCTGCTGGACCCCGAGGAGGACAACAAGGACGAGGGTACCTCGCTGCTGCGCACCTCCTATACCGTCAGCGCCGTCCTCACCGGCAACATCAACGAGGGCAGCATCACCGCCAAGAAGGACATGGTCGGCGGCATCGTCGGCCAGGAGGAACTGGGCCTTGTGACGGCCTGCGAGTCCTACGGCGACGTCACCGGCGTCAATCAGGTGGGCGGCATTGCCGGTGCGGCCAGCGCCAAGCTCCGCGGCAACTGGGCAAAATGCGCCCTCAGCGGTGAAAAGTACATCGGCGGCATCGTCGGTCAGGGTACCGACAGCGACCTCACCGACGGCAGCCTCATCGCCATCAACAACCGCGCCATCGTCTCTGTGCTGGAAGGCCGGCAGTACGTGGGTGCTGTCTCCGGCGGACAGGACGGCGACTTCTATGGCAACCTCTTCGTCTCCGACGATCTGCAGGGCATTGACCGCCTGAGCCGCGTCGGTCAGGCAGAGCCGGTCACCTATGAGACCCTGCTGGCTCAGGAGAATGTGCCGGACTCCTTCCGCAAGCTGAACCTGATCTTCAAGGCCGACGGCCACATCATCAAGAAGATCAGCTTTGACTACGGTGCGTCCTTCACTCTGGCCGACTACCCCGAGATCCCCCAGAAGAATGGATACTACGCCGAGTGGAGCACACCCGTCCTCGACCAGCTCCACACCGACACCGTGGTCAATGTGGAGTACACGCCCTACATCCCGTCTCTGAGCAGCAGCGTCACCCGCGAGAACGGACGCCCCGTTTTCTTCGTGGACGGCTTCTTCGGCGGTTCCAACGCCGTGCAGGTCACCCAGCAGGACATCACAGCCGATGTCCACGGTGTGACAGAGCAGTGGCTGCTGGAGTTCACCGATGACGGCAATGAGACCCACCAGATCCGTTATCTGACCCCCGGCAAGGCCAAGGGCAAGGTCTACGTCAAGCAGGCCGACGGCAGCTGGCATAAGGTGGAGACGGGCAGCTTCGGCAGCTACACCACCTTCACCACTACCGGCACCGAGGTCGAAGTGGCTTTCGTCCCTGCAAAGCTCCCCATCTGGGCCTTCTGCGCCGGCGGCGCAGCCCTGCTGGTGCTGCTCCTGCTGCTGGCAAAGCGCATCAAGTCGAAGCGCGGCCCCAAGGGCGAAAAGCCCCTCAAGGAGAAGAAGGGCAAACAGCCCGAGATGGCGGACGCCCCGGCCGATGAGCTGGATACCCCCATCTCTGAGACGGATATGCAGTAAGCCCTCTCAGTCTGCTGCGCAGACACTGCCCGGGTTGCGGCTCCCAGCGTCTGCTTCGCTGCCGCTCGCATCCCGCTGGCCGCGGCCCCAACAGCTCCTCCCTGTTTCCGCCACTGGCGGCGGTCGTCGCCGTTGCTCCCAGAGGGGGAGCCCTTGGCAGGCCGGGTCACTTCCTACTGTCTGCTGAAAGCTCAATATAACGCAAAAAATAGTGCCCTGCTACAGAGGGCAGCAGCTTCGGGACAATATCCCTTGTCAAGCTGTTGCTAGTCTCTATAGCAGGGCACTACTGTTTATGATAGAATAAACTTTACTCGTCCAGTGTGGGCCTGGCCGACACGCCAGTGCCTCTCCCTCTGGGAGAGGTGTCACCGAAGGAGACGGAGAGGTTATTCCTCCGTCTCCTTCACATCGTTCAGGAACGCCTCTATCTTATCGATCTGGTTCTCCGCTACGGCGCGGCCCGTCTCGTAGACCCGGCGCAGCTGGGCGGGGTCGCGCTCCATAGCGCCGATCTCCAGCGGGATGGGCGGGCGGATGACATAGTCCTTGCCCGATGCCTCCTGCATGGCGATGTAGGAGAGGGCCTCGTTGTACCGCTCGTGACGGTCGGCCACCGCTGCCACGAAGGCCGGATAGCGCAGATACCGCGCACGGATGGCGGGCAGCATGGGATTCTTCTTTTTCACAAAGCCTTTGGGCTGGGTCAGGATGATGAGGTTCCGCTTGTAACCCAGGCTCTCGAAGAAGCGGACGGGGATGGAGTCGGCCACGCCGCCGTCCAGCAGGGAGTAGTGGCCGATCCTGACGGCCTTCGCTGCCAGCGGCATGGACGCCGAAGCCTCCATCCAGCGCACGTCCTCGGCGTCGCCGCTGCGGCACTTGTGGTAGATAGGGTCGCCGGTGCGCAGGTCGGTGCAGACGACAAAGAAGTCCATGGGCGAAGCGCGGAAGGCCTCTTCATCAAAGGGGTCCAGCTTTTCCGGCACCTCGTGGTAGCAGAAATCCTCGCTGTAGAGGTTGCCGGTGCGCAGCAGATTGCGGAAGCTGGCGTAGCGCTTGTCGTTGCAATATTCGGTGTTGTAGCGGATGACGCGGCCGATCTGGTGTGACTTGAAGTTGCAGCCGAACACCGCGCCCGCCGATACGCCGATGGTGCCATCGGTGGTGAGGCCGTGCTCCATCAGGACATCCAGAACGCCTGCGGTGAACATCCCCCGCATGGCACCGCCCTCTAATACTAACCCTGTCTTCATATACTGACTCCTTTTCCCGGTGCGGCCCTCGTCGGCCGCAGCAAGCCGTTTCCGGTTGCTACCAGTATACTCGATTTTGCGCAGAAAACAAGAGACAACTGCACAAATCGCCCGCCCTGAGGCACAGACTGTACCGCAAAAGTAGTACTTATAATCGAAAGGGCTGAAAAAACCGGAGAGAACGAGTCAAATTTGGGCAGAAAAAACCTTGCCAACCGGGAAAGTATCCGGTATACTGATATGAAATATTGACCGTTTTGTGACAGGAAAATTGGGAGGAAGAGACGAACTATGAAAATGCTGGAAGACCGCATCCGCAAAGACGGCATCGTCCGTGAGGGCAATGTGCTCAAGGTGGACAGCTTCATCAACCATCAGATGGACATTCCGCTGTTCCGCGAGATGGCAAAGGAGTGGAAGCGCCTGTTCGATGGCAAACCCATCAACAAGGTGCTCACCATCGAGGCCAGCGGCATCGGCATCGCGGCTGTGGTGGCCAGCGAGTTCAACGTGCCGGTGGTGTTCGCCAAAAAGTCCATGAGCATCAACCTGGACTACGACAACTACGAGACGAAGATCCAGTCCTTCACCCACAAGAAAATTTATAATGTTATCGTCTCCAAGAAGTTCCTCACCCCCGAGGACCACGTTCTCATCATCGACGACTTCCTGGCCAACGGCTGCGCCCTGCTGGGTCTGCTGGAGCTGACCGAGAAGGCTGGTGCCACTGTCGAGGGCATCGGCATCGCCGTCGAGAAGGGCTTCCAGCAGGGCGGCGACCTCATCCGCAGCAAGGGCATCCAGCTGGAGAGCCTCGCCATCGTCGAGTCCATGGACAGCGCCACCGGCGAGATCGTGTTCCGCGACCAGCCGCAGCAGAGCTGAAAAATATCGACCTTCCAAGACCGCCGTCCAGCGGTCTTTTCTTTTGCCCATTTTACGCCCCGTCGAAGCTGTCGCCGTCCTCGGGAAGGTCGGCGGAAGTCTCAGCGTCGGAAGCAGGCGTATCCGGGACAGCGGCGCGGGGGATACCTTTATAAACCAGCGTCTGCTCGAGGACCTCGGCGCAGACCGGGGCCGAGAGGCTGCCGCCCGCTGTCGTCCAGCTGTGAGGCTCGTCGAGGCAGAGGAGACACAAAAACTGGGGGTCGTCGATGGGAGCCACGGCCACAAAGCTGGCGATGCGGGCCTTCTCGTCGGCGCTGTCCAGCTTCTGGCTGGTGCCGCTCTTGCCGCCTACCCGGTAGCCCGCGATTTGGGCGTTCCGGCCGCCGCCGTAGAGGACGACGGCCTCCATCATCTCCCGCATGGTGCGGGAGGTCTCCTCTTTCAGCACCTGCCGCTTGCAGACGGGGGAGAGGTGGTCGATGACTTCGCCCTCCGGGCCGAGGATGTCCGAGACGACGTAGGGCTGCATCAGCCGCCCGCCGTTGACCACAGCGCAGACCGCCGACGCCATCTCGAGGTAAGAGATCTTGCTGCTCTGCCCAAAGGCGCAGGACGCCAGCTCCACCGGCCCCATCCGGTCGGCGGTGTAGTAGAGGCTCTTTTTCGGCTCGGCGGGCAGGTCGATGCCGGTGGGCGCGCGGAGGCCGAAGGCCGCAAAGTAGTCGCAGAACGCCTCTTTGCCCAGCCTTGCGCCGATTTGGATGAAGCTCTGGTTGCAGGAGTTCTCAAGGGCCTGAGTGACGGTCTGCGCGCCGTGGCGCTTGTGGTTGGCGCAGTGGAAGCGGGTGCCGGCCACCGAGATGCTCTCGCCGCAGTAGAAGCTGGAATTTTTGCTCACAGCCCCGGTGTCCAGCGCCGCCGCGCAGGTGATGAGCTTGAAGACGCTACCCGGCTCGTAGAGGTCGCTGACGGCCTTGTTCCGCCACTGGGTCTGCTGGGCCAGCTGCAATGCCGCCGCCCGCTCGTCGCCGGAAAGCCCCTCTACGGCCTCCCGGGCGGCCTTGTCGGCCAGCACACGGGGCTGGTTGGGGTCGTAGGCGGGGGTGGTGGACATGGCCAGCACGGCCCCGGTGTTCACGTCCATGACGATGCCCACGGCACGGGCTGCGACGTGGTGTTCCTTTACCGCGTAGCCCAGCGCGTTCTCGAGGTAGTGCTGGATGTTGGCGTCGATGGTGAGCCGCAGGCCGTCCCCCTCGGTGGGAAAACGCTCGGTCTCATAGCTCTGCTCGAGGGTGTAGCCCCAGGCGTTCACCGCCGTGAGGACGACGCCGTTTTCGCCGGTGAGCAGGTCGTCATACTTCAGTTCGAGGCCCGAGACGCCCGCGTTGTCCACATTGGTGAACCCCAGCACCGAAGCCAGAAACTCCCCCTGCGGGTACCAGCGCTTCGAGTCCTGATTGATGCGGATGCCGGTGATTCCGTTTGCCTCGCAGAAGTCCCGCACGGCGTCGGCCATGGCCCGGTCTACCCGGTAGCGCAGGAGGCAGTCGTTGGAGTGACGGTCGCTGAATTTCTCGAGAAGCTTTCCTTCGTCCAGCTCCAGGATCTCTGCCAGCCCCTTGGCCGCGAGGGCAAGTTTATCTTCCGGCATCTCCCGGGGCGAGGCCCGGAGAGTCCAGCAGCTGCTGTTGGCCGCCAGAAGGACGCCGTCGGCGCTGTAGATGCGGCCCCGGTCGGCGGGGACGACGGTGTCCCGCAGCTGCTGGCCCAGAGCGCGGTCGGTGTACCAGCCGCCGCCCAGCACCTGCAAAAATAAAAGCCGCACCGCCAGCCCGCAGCAGACCAGACAGAACGCCCCCGCCACCAGCCTTGCCCGGGCGCGGAACGCCCGTTCCGGCAGGGTGCGCAGGGCGTCGGCGGGTTTTGGCGATTCGGACATGAGACAGCACCTCCCTTCCTGCAATCATATGCGCGAGACCCCGTGACTAGCCGTCCGCCCCGGTGCGTACACTAAAGGGAAGGGGGGAGAGGATGAAGAAGAGGATCCTGCGTCCGCTGCCCGGCATGGACCTGCCGTTTCTGATACTTGTGCTCACGCTGGTGGCCTTCGGGCTGGTGATGCTGGCCAGCGCGTCCAGCGCCGTGGCGCTCTACCGGCGGGGCGACGCCTGGGCCTATCTGCGGCCTCAGCTGCTCTACGCGGCGCTGGGGCTCTGCGGGATGTGGCTGGCCAGCCGGGTAGATTACCATATCTTCCACAAGCTGGCGTGGCCGCTGCTGGGGCTGTCACTGATATTGCTGGCGGCGGTGCTCTTCATGCCCGAGTACAACGGCTGCAAGCGGTGGCTGGTCATCCCGGGGTTCGGCACCCTGCAGCCCAGCGAGATCGCAAAGTTTGCGGTGGTGCTGGTGTTTTCCCACATCATCGCACTGAACCACGACCGGATGAAGGATTTCAGCGTGGGTGTCCTGCCCTTTGCGCTGGTGCTGGGGGTGGTGGCGGCCCTGATGCTGCTGGAGCCGCACCTGTCCGGCACCGTCCTCATCCTCGGCATCGGCGCAGTGCTGATGTTCGTGGGTGGTACGGGGCTGCGGTGGTTTTTGCTGGCGGGCGCGGGAGGCGTCGGGGCGATCGGTGCGGCGGTGGCCGTCATGCCCGACCTCGTCCCCTACGCCGCCGACCGGCTCCGCTCCTGGCTCGACCCCTTTGCCGACCCGCTGGGCGACGGCCACCAGACCATCCAGAGTCTCTATGCCATCGGCTCCGGCGGGGCCACCGGCCTCGGTCTGGGGGAAAGCCGCCAAAAGCATCTTTTTGTCCCCGAGCCTCAGAACGACTTCATCTTCTCCATCGTCTGCGAGGAACTGGGCTTCGTGGGGGCCTGCGCAGTGGTGGGGCTGTTCGTGTTGCTGCTCTGCCGGGGCATCACCATCGCAGCCCACGCGCCCGACCGGTTCGGAGCGCTGCTGGTGGTGGGATTCGTGGTGCAGGTGGCCCTGCAGGCGGTGCTGAACGTGGCTGTCGTCACCAACACCATCCCCAACACCGGCATCTCGCTGCCTTTTTTCTCCTCCGGCGGCACCAGCCTCATGATGCTGCTGGGGGAGATGGGGGTGGTGCTGGGGGTATCACGTGGGGAAGCATGAGCTTCCTTTGTAAATTTTTTGCATCCGTCAAGCCACTTGCAACGGCGACGACCGCCGCCAGTGGCGGAAACAGGGAGGAGCTGTTGGGGCCGCGGCCAGCAGGATGCGAGCGGCAGCGAAGCAGACGCTGGGAGCCGCAACCCGGGTTCCTTTATAAATAGGGAACAAACCTCCCAACAAACTGAAATCATCGTCCAGCGTGACATCCGCCCCTGCTTTTGCATATCGTGGGGTATCTTTTGCGGAATGGGGGCAGCGGATATGACACAGCAGAGCGGGCGGATTTGGGTGATTGGCGGACGGCCGCTGAACGGCACGGCGGCAATACCTGCGGCAAAAAACAGCGTACTTCCGCTCCTTGCGGCGGCGCTTCTCTGCCGAGGACCGGTGCGGCTGCGGGCCGTGCCGAGGCTGTCGGACGTGGAATGCAGCCTCGGGCTGCTGCGGGGCGCGGGGTGCGCCGCCCACTGGCAGGGGGCAGACATCGTGGTGGCCGGGATGCCCTCAAACAGCACCCTTCCGGGAGAAACCGCAGCACAAATGCGGGCCTCCATCCTCTTCTGTGCGCCGCTGCTGGCGCGGCTGGGCCGGGCTGAGACTTCGCTGCCCGGCGGGTGCAATATCGGCGCCCGGCCTATCGACTTACATCTGGAAGGTCTGGCCCGGATGGGGGCAAAGGAGCTGGACGCCGGGGCGGGAAGGCTGGTGCTGGCCGCGCCAGGGGGACTCTACGGGACAGACTTCACCCTCCGCTTCCCCAGCGTGGGGGCGACGGAGACATTGCTGCTGGCCGCTGCCTGCGCACGAGGCACCACCGTCCTGCGGGGCGCGGCGCGGGAGCCGGAGATCTCTGACCTTGCCGACTTCCTGAACCGCTGCGGCGGGCGTATCGAGGGCGCGGGGACTTCGACGATTCACATCGAGGGGCGGCGGGCGCTTTCCGGCTGCGATTTTTCGCCCCTGCCGGACCGCATCTTCGCCTCCACACTGGCCTGCGCCGCCGCTGCTGCCGGAGGGCGGGTGGAACTCACCGGATGCCCGCCCGCGCTCTATGCGCCGGTGCTGGAAATTCTGGAACAAATGGGCTGCACCGTGGAGCGGGGCGCAGACCGGGCCGAGGTGGCCCGTTTCGGGCGGCTGTACGGGGCGGGCCGGGTCTTCACCGGGGTGTACCCGGGTCTCGCCACCGACGCTGCGCCCCTGCTGGCCGCTGCCATGCTCTGTGCCGAGGGGGAGAGCAGCATCGAGGACGTCGTCTTCGAACGGCGGTTCGGTTGCGCCGAAGGCTTCGAGCGGCTGGGCGGGCGGGTAAATCGGTCAGGCCGGGTGCTCTCTGTCGGTCCGCTGCCGGAAAGCGGCCTCCACGGCGCCACCCTCACTGCGCCTGACCTGCGGGGCGGCGCGGCACTGGTGGTGGCGGCTTTGTCGGCACGGGGAAAAAGCCTCGTGGAAGAGACTCGTCATATCGACCGGGGCTATGCCGGCCTGTGCGAAGTTCTGGCCTCTTTAGGGGGACGAATTGGCAGAGAAATGCAGCCCCTTGACGCCGCTGTGAAAAAAATACCATCGAAAAAGCAAATTTATCTTGCATTCGGGGCCAAAAGATGATACGATACTGTTATATAGTAGCAGTAATGTTGAGTTCTATCCTGCGCCAAGGCGCGGTCTACGATAAAATCCGATGGAGGACAATGATATGGCACTCATGCTCGACGAAGAAATGGACGAAAACGTAACGACGATAAAGGTCATCGGCGTGGGCGGCGGCGGCGGCAACGCCGTCAACCGCATGGTCAGCGACGGCCTGCAGGGCGTCGAATTTATCGCGATGAATACCGACCAGCAGGCACTGGCGAAGAACCATGCCGCCACCAAGGTGCAGCTGGGTTCCAAGCTCACCAAGGGCCGCGGCGCAGGTGCTGACCCCGAGATCGGCCAGCGCGCTGCCGAGGAGAGCAAGGACGAGATCGCAAACGCTCTGAAGGGCTCCCAGATGGTCTTTATCACCGCCGGTATGGGCGGCGGCACCGGCACCGGTGCTGCTCCTGTGGTGGCCGAGGTGGCACACGATCTGGGCATCCTGACCGTGGGCATCGTCACCAAGCCCTTCTCTTTTGAGGGCAAGCGGAAGATGGGTCTGGCTGAGCAGGGCATCGCAAATCTGCTGATGCACGTGGACAGCCTCATTGTCATCCCCAACGAGCGCCTGAAGATGATCAGTCAGGAGAAGATCACCCTGATGAACGCCTTCCAGGCCGCTGATAACGTGCTGCGTCAGGGCGTCGAGTCCATCTCCGCCCTGATCAATGTGCCGGCCTTCATCAATCTGGACTTCGCCGACGTGCGCTCCATCATGAAGGACGCCGGCTACGCTCACATGGGCGTCGGCAGCGCCAAGGGTGCCGGCAAGGCTGAGAACGCCGCCAAGGCCGCGATCTCCTCTCCGCTGCTGGAGACCAGCATCGCCGGCGCACACGGCGTCATCATCAACATCACTTCCAGCCCCGACATTGGTCTGGAGGATGTCGAGACTGCCGCCGGTCTCATCACCCAGAGCGCACATCCCGATGCGAACATCATCTGGGGTACTGCCTTCGACGAGAACCTCTCCGATGAGATGCGCGTTACCGTCGTGGCTACCGGCTTCGACAATAAGGCTGCTGACGGCCTGCGCAGCACGTTGGGTACTGCTGCCGCCGGTACTGCTCCCGGCGTGACGGCTTCTGCTCCGTCCGCTGTCTTCAGCGCCGAGGTCAACACTCCTTCCGTCGCTTCCGGCAATGCTTCTGCCGCCAAGCCCGTGGAAGAGGAGAACAGCGACACCAGCTACTACGACGACCTGCTGGCGATCCTGAACAAGCGTAGATAAGCGCAAGAATAGAGAACCCCTTGCGCAGAAAAAGCGGAAGGAGGCCGTACCGTGGAGCAGCAACAGACGAAGCTGCCGCTGGAGTGGCTGAGCAGCCGCCGGACGCCGGAGCTGCATCGGCTGGAACAGCTCTGCCGGGAGACTGCCCGGGAGCATCGCTGCACCCAGCGCAGACTGCAGGAGGTGGAAGAGGCGATGGCATCCGAACGGGAGAAGTCATGCCCTGAGGCTCTGCCCGCTGCGTCCGGGCCGACGCAGCTTGAGCAGCTGAGCCGGAAGCTCAACGCGGCCAACGCCGAGCTTCGCCGCTATGAGACACGGATGTTCGCCTATGAGCGCACCATGCTGGCCCTGCGGAAGGAGAACGCCGAGCTGACCGCCCGGTGTGAGGAGCTGCGGAGAGAGCTGGACAAACTATCCACCGCCCCGCTGCGGCTGGATGTTCCGTCCACACAGCCCACGGTCCCGTTCCCGGAGACGGCAGCACAGACACCGCTTGCTGCGGACCGTCAACCGAAAACAAAGCTGGAACACCTCGGCGACGAGATCCTGGCCGAGCTTTCGAAGCTGATGCCGCAGGAAAAGTAAGAGTTAAAAAGACCACCTGTCGAAAGACAGATGGTCTTTTTTGTATCATTCGCCCCGTTGTTCCAGCAAATAGGTCGCCTCGAGGTCGGCGATGTGGAGCTTGACGGCGAGAGGGTACTTCTCGAAGGCCCCCGACAGGGCAAAGCTGCCGCCCCGGACGGCGTCGTCGAAGCCGCCCATGTGCCAGCGGATGGCCACAGCCTCTTCCACCTTCAGCTTCATGAACCGCTCGATGAGGAAGACGCTCTTCTCGCCATGGCCGTAGGGAAACATGTCCTCCACGCTGTAGCTGGGGACTTTCTCCCACTGGCCCGTCGCCTCGTTCTTCACGTTGCGGGTGCCTTTTTTGTAGAAGTTGGCCTTGCACAGGTCGTGGAGCAGTGCGCAGATGGCGAAGGTCTCTTCGCTGTCCTCGTCCGGCGTGAAGAAGGTGCCGTGGAGCACGCGGTAGACGTTCAGGCTGTGCGCACACAGCCCGCCATCGCAGGCCCCATGGAAGCGGGTGGATGCCGGCGCGGAGAAGAAGTCCGTCTTGCTGTCCATCCAGTCCAGCAGCTTCTCGCTGCCGGGCCGGGTGATGTGGGTGCGGAATATCTCCAGAAATTCCTCGCGGTCCGTCATCTTACAGCTCCATATCCTCGAGGATGCCCTTCAGGATGGCCAGCTCGTCGTGGCTCAGGGAGATGCCTTTGCCCATGCGGGTGCCGTCCGGGGACCAGTCGCGGATGTCGTACTTGGGTTCGCCTTCGTTCCAGCTGATGAGGTTGAGCTGGCGCTCCCAGCCGCGGGGACGCTCTCCGAGGACTGCGATGCGCTCAACGATCTCGTATTTGATTTCTGCCATAGTGCATTACCTGCCTTTGCTTTGTTTGCTACCATAATAAAAGAAGCGCGCGAAGATTTCAACAGGTAATTGGAAAATAATTTCTGAATTTTACATCTCTTTCAACCGTAAGGCGCTTCTTCGCGCCACTCTACCAGCTGTAAAATGCCGCTCTTGTCTTCGTCGGGCGCAGGTTCGCGGCTGTGAAGATGCTGCTCGGCCCCGAAAAGCCCGCCGCCGTACTGCGTCATTACCCCCGGCGACCGCCCGGCCAGATACTCGGCGGCATTCTTCTGCTGACAGGCCGCAGGGGTGCCGTCGGTCATGGGGATGCCGCAGTCCAGACGGGGCTGCGGGACTTCCGGCGGCGGGAGCTGTACATCCGGGCCGTCCGGCTGCGACGGCGGCTGCTGGGAGCCGCGACCCGGTTTTGGCGGTTCCGTGACGGGCGGCTGACCGGGTTCCGCGCCCAAAGGCGGGCTGACCATGCTGCTCGTCTCCTCCGGCGGGCCGCTCGGCCCGGGAGCATCCCCAAGCTCATGGCGGATGAAGGGCGTCAGAGATTCCATAAAAAACACCTCCGTACCTAGGGTGTGCGGAGGCGGGGGAGAATATGCGGGGAAAAATTCATGCAATCTTTTCTACGCCTTTTCGACTGTTTTCTCGAAAAAGGTTGACTTTTTGATAAAACAAACTGCATTGAGTTGTAGATACCGAAGAAAAATACAAAACAGGAAAGGAAGGAAAGCGTCCCTCCCGCCTGAGCAGGCAAAAGACTTTCTGAAAGACGCGGCCCTGAGAAGGCAGGCGATGAGGAAAGGAAGGAAAGCGGTCACACAATGACCTCCACTGTGCTCCCCCCGCTGCGGGCCTTTTTTACGACCACCTGTTTGTCGATGCGCTCCTTGAGCGCGGCGACGTGGGAGATGATGCCCACGAGGCGGTCGCCCTCGGTGAGGCCGGCGAGGACCCGGATGGCCTGCTCAAGGCTCTCGTCGTCCAGCGAGCCGAAGCCTTCATCGAGGAAGAGGGTGTCCAGCCGGATGCCGCCCGCCGCGCTCTGGACCTCGTCCGAGAGGCCAAGCGCCAGCGCCAGTGAGGCTTTGAAGCTCTCGCCGCCCGAGAGGGTCTTGACGCTGCGGCGGGTGCCGTTGTAGTGGTCGATGACGCCGAGGTCGAGGCCGGACTGGCTGCGCTGGTTCTCGGCACCCACCCGCTCCAGCTCGTACTGCCCGGCGGTCATCTGCATAAGGCGGGTGTTGGCGTGGACGAGGATGGCGTCGAGGTAGTTCATCTGGATGTAAGCCTCGAGGCGTATCTTCTGTTTGCTGCTGAGGGTGCCGCCCGCCGTGGAGGCGAGAGCGTTCACCCACTGCCAGCGGCGTTCCAGCTCCGCCCGGGCGGCGGCGTGCTGACGGTAGAGGTCAGCGGCCTTCCGGTTGGGCAGGAGGCGGGCCGTCAGGGCCTTTTCCTGAGCCGCGAGAGCGGTGCGCCGGGCCGTCAGGGCGTCCCGCTGGGATTCGAGGGCGGGCAGGTCGGCGGCTTCGTCCGCCTCCGTCTGCTGGGCCGTCAGAGCCGTGACTGCGGCCTTGGCAGCGGCGTAGTCCTGCCGGGCCCTGGCCAGAGCCGACGCGGCGGCGTCCATTCCGGCCCGGAGGGCACAGCGCTCGTTTTCCAGCCCGGCCAGCGCCCGGCGGGCTTCTTCCCGGTCGGCGGCGGGCAGAGCGGCCCGGGCCTCGGCACACTGGGCCTCCAGAGCCTTGGCGGAGGCAGACTGCCGGGCGGCTTCCTCAGCGGAAGCCCGTGCCTCGGCCTCGAGGGCAGAGCGCTGGGCGGTCTTTTTCTGCCGCTCGTCCTCCTGCCGGGCCTTGGCGGCGAGGGCGGCGGCATTCTGCTTCTGAGCCTTGTCGAGGGCTTCCTGTGCGGCGTGCAGGGCCTCGCTTTCTTCGGCCAGAGCCGTCTTCAGAAGCGAGACGGTCAGCTTCACCGGCCCCTCCGGCGAGGTGAACCGCTCCGGCAGCAGGGCCTCGGCGTCCCGGCGGAGGGTGGCTTTGGCCTCCCGGTCTGCGGCCACGGCCTTGGCGGCGGCCGCACTGGCTTCCTGTGCGGCGCGGTCGGCCTCGTCGGCGGACTGTCTGGCCGCGTCTACCCGGGCCTGAGTGGGGGCTTCGGCGGGCAGAACGGCCCGCTTCGGATGATGGGTGCTGCCGCAGACGGGGCAGGGGGTGCCGTCCGTCAGCCCTTCGGCCAGCAGGCCCGCCTGCGCGTTGAGAAAGGCCCGCTCGAGGTGGTCGCGGAGGGCGTGGGCGCGCTCCTTTGCGCCGTCGGCGAGAAGATAACGCTCCTGCGCCTGCCGTGCGGCCTGTCCCCGGCGCTGCCCCTCGGCGAGGCTCTGGGCCAGCTGCGCGAGGGCCGCTTCCCGCCGGGTCAGCTGTTCGGCCCGGGCCTCAAGGCTCACGTTCTCGGCCTCCGCGCCCCCAAGGGCGGCGAGGCTCTGCTCCAAAGCGGTCAGTTCTCCGTCCAGCTGCCCGAGGGCGGCGCGGCGCTTTTCAGCTCTGGCGTTCTCGAGGGCGGCGGCGTCCCGGGCGGCAGAAAGCTTCTTTTCGAGGCTGTCCAGCCCGTCGAAGGCCGCGAGGTTGGATTTCGCACGCTCGAGCTTTCCGGCCAGCGCGTCCAGCGCGGCGGAATCCCCGGCGTGGTGGGCCGCTTCAGCCTCGGCGGCGTCCAGAACGGGCCGCAGAGCGTCCTGTCGGGTCTGCGCGGCGGTCAGCTCGAGGCGGAGCTTCTCGGCCTGTTCGGCCCGGCCCAGCGTCTGCTGGAGCTTGTCCAGCTCTGCCTCGGCCTCAGTCCGGGCAGAGGTGGCGGCGCTCAGCGCCTGCTCCTGCCCGGCCAGCAGGGCGTCCAGAAGGGGCAGCACCGCTTCCGGCGACGCCTGCCCGCCCGCCTCGCAGAGGGGGGCCAGCTTGTCCAGAACGGCTCCATCGGCGTCCCCCTCGGCCCAGCTCAGGCCGGAGAGCAGCTGCCCGATGCGGACGCTCTGCTCCTCCCGCTGGCGGGTGAGGGCGGCGTTCTCGGCCTGCAGCCGCTCCTGGAGACGCTGGTAGGGCTGGGTGCGGAACAGCTTGCGGAAGATCTTGCTCCGCTCCTCGGTGGAAGCGTTGAGCAGCCGGGTGAACTGCCCCTGAGCGATCATGGCGATTTGGGAGAACTGGTTGTAATCCAGCCCGATGATGTCCACCACGGCGGCGGTGACGTCCTTGGCCCGGGTGACGGGCGGGCGGCCGTCGGCGTAGGTGAGGCAGGCGTCGGCTTTTTCGGTGGTGAAGCCCTCGCCCCGGGCTTTCGGGCGGAGGTATTCGGGATTGCGGCGGACGGTGCAGCGCTGCCCCCGCACCTCAAATTCCAGCTCCACGAAGGTGGGGGTGCCGGGCTCGGCGTACTTGCTGCGGAGCATGGCCCCTTCCCGGACGCCGCCGCTGGAATGGTCGTAGAGGGCGTAGGTGATGGCGTCGAAGAGGGTGGTCTTGCCCGCGCCGGTGTCGCCGGTGACGAGGTAGAGCCCGCCTCTGCCCAGCTGAGCGAGGTCCAGAACGGTCTCGGCGGCATAAGGCCCGAAGGCCGACAGGGTCAGTTTCAGAGGCCTCATGCTTCGTCCTCCTTCCAGATGTCCTCGATGAGCGATTGGCAGAACGCCGCCTGTTCGTCGGAGAGGGGCTGGCCGTTCTGGGCTTCGTAAAAGGCCGCAAAGTGCTCGAGGGGTGTTTTGCTCTCGGCTCGGGCAGCGGCGTCGGGCGTCTCAGCGGCCCGGGTACGGCGGTTGTCGTAGTCCAGCCGCATGAGGTTCGGGTAGATGACCCGCAGCCGGGCCAGCGCGTCGGGGACGTCCTGCTCGTCGGTGAGGGTGATGTGGAGGTAGTCGTCCGTCGGCGTGCCATCGTAGGCCCGGCGGTCGGTGAGCTCCATGTAATTGCCCCGCAGCTCCCGCAGGTCGTGCCGGGGGGTGAGAGGCGCGGCCTCGAAGCGGACGCTGCCCTTTTCGCCCAGGGTGACGAAGAGGGCGGCTTTGTGCTGATGGGCCTCGGAGAAGGAATATTTGAGGGGACTGCCTGCGTAGCGGACGGTGTCCCGCCCCACCTTCTGGGGACTGTGGAGGTGGCCCAGAGCCACATAGTCGAAGCCCTCGAAGAGGGAGACATCGATGCTGTCCACCCCGCCCACGCTGGGCTCTTCGCTCTCGCAGACCGCCGCCCCGGCCACGAACTGGTGGGCCACCAGCACGTTCCGGCGGGCGGGGTCGGGTGCGCAGGCGTTCAGCACACAGCCGATGGCGTCGTTGTAGCTCTCGATCTTCTCGTCCGGGAAGATGTGCCGCACGGCGGCGGGCTTCAAAAAGGGCAGGAGCCAGATGTCCACCGGGCCGTATTCGTCCGTCAGGGTGATGGGCGCGGGCGGTGCGGCAAAGACCGGGCTGACGTACACCCGGCTCCCCGCCAGAAGCTGTGCGCCGAAGGCGATGCGGTCTGCCGAGTCGTGGTTGCCGCTGACGGCAAAAACGGGCAGTTCCCGCGCCGCAAGCTCGGTGAGGAACCAGTCCAGCAGCCGCACCGCCTCGGCGGGCGGCACGGGCTTGTCGTAGAGGTCGCCTGCCAGCAAAACGCCGTCCACGGGCCGGGCGTCCAGCAGGGAGAGGACCTGCTCTAAAATGTAGCGCTGGTCGTCCAGCATGGAGAACTCGCAGACCCGCTTGCCCAGATGCAGGTCGGAGAGGTGTAGGAAACGCATGGGGACACCGCCTTTCGTTGAGATGACTTTATTATAGGGGAGTTGGGGGCGTTTGTCGAGGGGGCAACGGCGACGACCGCCGCCAGTGGCGGAAACAGGGAGGAGCTGTTGGGGCCGCGGCCAGCAGGATGCGAGGCCCGCACCAAGGGCCGAAGCAGACGCTGGGAGCCGCAACCCGGGTGCGAAGCACCTCTGGCGAGCCGGGCAGGCCCACGCTGGACGCTGAAAGTTTTTTGATTTCGGAAACAGTAGTGCCCTGCTACAGAGGGCAGCGGCTTCTGGACAATCGCATTTTGTCAAGCTGCTGTGAATCTCTATAGCAGGGCACTCTATTTTGCGTTCCATTAGGGGCTTTAGGCGTCCAGCTCAGGGTGACCCGGTATGCCAAGGCCTCCCCTCGATAGGGGAGGTGGCACGCCGAAGGCGTGACGGAGAGGTTTTTCTTTCACGTCACGCGGCAGGGAACATCTTTTCCCAGGTGTCCTTGCCCACGGAGCCGTCGGAGGTCAGGTTGTGGCGGGTCTGGTAGCGCTTGACGGCGGCGACGGTGCTGGCACCGAACTTGCCGTCGGTGGTGAGCCGCTCGCCCTCGGCGTTGAGCTTCTGCTGCACCAGCCGGACGCAGCCGCCCGCGCTGCCGCTCCGCAGCACGATGCCGGGGTAGGGAACGGTGAGGCCGTGCCTGGCCGTGTAGCGGGCGTAGAGCACGTTCCAGGTGTTCGCGCCCACTTTGCCGTCCTCTTTGAGGGCGTACCGGAGCTGGAACTCCCGGACAGCCTTCTCGGCGTTTGCGCCGAACTTTCCGTCCACGGTGAGGGCGGCGTACCAGGTGCAGCTGTCCCGGATGCCGTTGAGCCAGGTCTGCACGAGGGCCACGTCCGGGCCGGAGCTGCCGCGCTGGATGAGCGAGTAGTAAGCAGGAATTGCCATAGTGTTGTCACACTCCTTCCGCGCTCATCCTATGCGGCGGGCCGACGGCCTGTTCACCCGGCCAGCACCACGTCCTCCCGGGGTGCGGTGAGGCCGTCCCACCACTCCACGAACCGGAACCGGACGATATATTCCCCGCAGACAAGGTCATTTTCGGCAGGCGTGTCGTACCCGCCGCAGGCTGACCGGCAGAGACCCGGGTAGAGCACGCACCACCAGTTCCGGCCTGCCCGCCGCGTCCCGATGTCCAGCCGCACCGCGTCGTACCGCCCGGCGGGCAGAGCTCCGCCGTCATAGCGCCGGGTGGGGAAGTACATATTCACGAGGCAGGCTTTTACCGGTGCGCGGATGCCGAGAGCGGCCAGTGTCTGGCGGGCCGTCAGCTCGAAGCGGACGAGGTTTTCCGCTGCCCACGCCCGGGCGTCGGCCCGGCTGTCCGCCGGGCAGGCTTCGTCGGTGAGGGCCAGCACGGCGTCCCGGACAGCCAGCTTCGCGCTCTGGTCGCGCACGGAGTCGGTGTCGGCCCGGATGTGGAGCCGCAGGGTGTCGGCGGTAAGCTGGTCGGCGGTGGTGAGCTGGCTCTGCGCCCAGCCTGCCCCCAGCGACAGCAGAAGGCAGAACAGCAGCGAGGCGCACAGCGCCCCCATTTCGCGGCGGTATAACATAAAAAACAGGCCCCCTCTTGGAAAGTTTATCCAGAGGATGGGCCTGTTTTTAGAAAATTATTCAGTCTTTTTCGGAGCGATTTGCGGTATCTTTTTGTCAGAATTTATGCTATACTTGCTTTGCGGTTCACCCCGTAATCCACGGGAGAGGGGGTGAAACAATGGAGTATATATTCACATTCTTGGTGTCTGTCGCAGCAGATGTAACGTCGCGGTTTATCTGCAAATGGCTTGACAGATACGATGAGAACCGCAAAGCCTAATTAAAAGGAAAGCCCCCTGGGAGTTCGCGGCTCCTCGGGGGCTTTTCCATTGGGGTGAAACCAATGGAGTATTCACATTCCTGAGTTTATTATATGCCATTCCGCGCAAAAGTCAAGCGGTGCGCAGAAAGTTTATAAAGAGCGCTCAGTTCTTCAGCGACTGCATCGGGGCGGGGAGTCTGCCGCCGCGGTTGATGAAGACGGAGGGGTCATGCTGGTTGACCGGCATGATGGGGCCGTAGCCCAGCAGGCCGCCGAAGTCCAGCACTTCGCCCGCCTTGCGGCCGATGGCCGGGATGACGCGGACGGCGGTGGTCTTGCTGTTGACCATGCCGATGGCGGCTTCGTCGGCGATGAGGGCGCTGATGACGGCAGGGGTGGTGTCGCCGGGGATGATGACCATGTCGATGCCCACAGAGCAGACAGCCGTCATGGCCTCCAGCTTCTCAATGGTGAGACAGCCGCACTCAGCGGCGTGGATCATGCCGTCGTCCTCGCTGACGGGGATGAAAGCGCCCGACAGGCCGCCAACGTGGTTGGAGGCCATGACGCCGCCCTTCTTGACAGCGTCGTTGAGCAGGGCGAGGCAGGCAGTGGTGCCGCAGCAGCCGCAGGTCTCAAGGCCCATCTCCTCGAGGATATTGGCCACGCTGTCGCCCACAGCGGGGGTGGGGGCCAGCGACAGGTCGATGATGCCGGCGGGTACGCCCAGCTCCTTAGAGGCGAGGTTTGCCACCAGCTGACCCACGCGGGTGATCTTGAAGGCGGTGCGCTTCACCAGCTCGGCCACCTGGTCGATGGGGGCATCCTTGGGCAGCCGGGCCAGCGCGGCGCGGACCGCGCCGGGGCCGGAGACACCGACGTGGATCTCGCAGTCGGGCTCACCGGGACCGTGGAAGGCACCCGCCATAAAGGGATTGTCCTCGGGCGCGTTGCAGAAGACCACCAGCTTTGCTGCGCCGATGCACTGACGGTCGGCGGTAAGCTTGCTGGCCTTCTTGACGGCCTCGCCCATCAGCTTGATGGCGTCCATGTTCAGGCCCGCCTTGGTGGCACCGATGTTCACCGAGCTGCAGACGATGTCCGTCTCGGCCAGTGCGCGGGGGATGGACTCGATGAGGCGCAGGTCGCCCGCCGAGAAGCCCTTGTGGACGAGGGCAGTGTAGCCGCCCACGAAGTTGACGCCCGCCTTCTTGCCGGCGGCGTCCAGGGCCTTGGCAAAGTCCACCGGGTCGGCGTCCGGGCAGGCGCCCAGCAGCATGGCAATGGGGGTGACGCTGATGCGCTTGTTGATGATGGGGATGCCGTACTCGGCGCTGATGTGCTCCACAGCCGGAACGAGCCGGGCGGCGCGGGTGGTGATCTTGTTATAGATTTTTTCGCAGGCTTTCCTGGGGTCCGGGTCGATGCAGTCCAGCAGACTGATGCCCATGGTGACGGTGCGCACGTCCAGATTGTCCTGCGTGAACATCTCGATGGTCTCGAGGATGTCGCCGGTGTTCATCATGCTCATAGTAGTTTGCTCCTTAAATCGTGTGCATCGCGTCGAAAACTTCCTGGCGGGTGAGGTTGATCTGCATCCCCATCTCAGCGGCCAGAGCGTCCATCTTCTGGTGCAGCTCCTCGTGGGAGACGCTGCACTTGGAGATGTCCACCAGCATGATCATGGCGAACATGCCCTGCAGGATGCTCTGGGTGACGTCCTCGATGTTGATGTTCAGCTCACAGCAAAGGCCCGAGACGCGGGCGACGACGCCCACGGTGTCGTGGCCGATGACGGTAATGAATGCTTTCATAATTCCTACCCCTTCTGTTATAGTGTTAGACCTCTCCGTCACGGCTGCGCCGTGAGGGCAGGCTTGCCTTCATACAACCTCTCAGTCTGCTTCGCAGACAGCTCCCCTGGTAGGGGAGCCTCTGGCGAAGAGAAAAAGCTTTACGAAATGCCAAGGCCTCCCCTCGGTAGGGGAGGTGGCGCAGCGGCAGCTGCGACGGAGAGGTTTTCTCAAGTATAGCAGATTTCACGAAAAATGAACACTCTTTTTGGAAAAAAGAACAGGAGAAAAGGGGAAAAGAATGTCTATCTCCGGCAGAACTTGCAAAAACCAGATGCAAACTGCCGGGCAGTGTGCTATACTTATCTACAAATATCGCCACAGGCTGAACAAAGGAGAGACAACGATGGAACAGCTTCTGAAGATCCTTGAAGACAATGCCCGGATGTCGGTGGAGGACATCGCGGCCATGCTGAATAAATCCCCCGCCGAGGTGGCGGCTATGATAGACCTGGCCCGGGCGCAGGGCATCATCAAGGGCTACAAGACCCTCGTGGACTGGGAGAAGGCCGGCGTGAACCGGGTAGAAGCCGTCATCGAGCTGAACGTCAGCCCCAAGAAGAGCCGCGGCTTTGACGAAATTGCCGCCACCATCGCCTCCTTCGACGAGGTGGAGAGCGTGCTGCTGATGAGCGGCGGCTACGACCTGCAGCTGGTCATCAAGGGCCAGACCTTCCAGGAGATCGCCCTCTTTGTGGCAAAGCGGCTGTCGCCGCTGGACGATGTGCTGTCCACGGCCACCCATTTCGTGCTCCGCACCTACAAAAAAGAGGGTCGTCTGTATCAGGACGAAGAAATCGATGAAAGAGAGTGCACCGTGCTGTGATGGATTACGATAAACTGATCGCGCCTGCCGCTGCGGCCATGCGCCCCTCCGGCATCCGCAAATTCTTCGACCTCGCCGCCGAGATGCCCGAGTGCATCAGCCTCGGCGTCGGCGAGCCCGACTTCAAAACCCCCTGGGCCGTCCGTGAGGCGGGCATCGAAAGCCTCGAGCATGGCCGCACCCGCTATACTTCCAACGCGGGCCTGAAAGAGCTGCGGGCCGAGATCGCCCGCTACCTCGACCGCCGGATGGGCCTGAAATACGACCCGGCAAAGGAAGTCCTCGTCACCGTCGGCGGCAGTGAGGCCATCGACATGTGCATCCGCACTCTGGTGCAGTCCGGCGATGAGGTCATCATCCCGGAGCCGTGCTTCGTCTGCTACGAGCCCATCACCACCCTGTCCGGCGGTCTGCCGGTCCATGTGGCCTGCCGTCAGGAGGATGAGTTCCGCCTTCGGGCCGACGCCCTGAAAGCCGCTATCACCCCGAAGACCAAGCTCCTCATCATGCCCTTCCCCAATAATCCTACCGGCGCGGTGATGGAGCGGGAAGACCTCGAGGCTATCGCGGAAGTTCTGCGCGGCACCAACATCATGGTGCTGTCGGATGAGATCTACGCGGAGCTGAACTACGGCCTGCAGAACCACGTTTCCATCGCCACGCTCCCCGGCATGGCCGAGCGGACGGTGGTGGTCAACGGCTTCTCCAAGACCTACGCCATGACGGGCTGGCGGCTGGGCTATGCCTGCGGCCCTGCGCCCATCATCAAGATCATGACCAAGATCCACCAGAGCGCTATCATGAGCGCCCCCACCACCAGCCAGTACGCCGCCATCACGGCCCTCAAGGACTGCGACGGCGAGATCGAGCGGATGCGCAACGAGTATAATATGCGCCGCCGCCTCGTGGTGAAGAGCTTCAACGATATGGGCCTGAGCTGTTTTGAGCCGCGGGGCGCGTTCTATGCTTTCCCCTGCATCAAGTCCAGCGGCATGAGCAGCGAGGAGTTCTGCACAAAGCTTTTGGAGCAGAAGCATGTCGCCATCATCCCGGGCAACGCCTTTGGCGCGTCCGGCGAGGGATACGCCCGTGTGTCCTACGCCTACAGCGTGGAGCACCTGATGGAGGCTATCTGCCGCATCCGGGAGTTTTTGAACGAGAACTGCAAGTGAGGAGGAAAAACGATGCGCGATCGTGTGACGGTCCTGGCCCCGGCCAAGCTGAATCTGGCGCTGGACGTGGTGGGCATCCTGCCCGGCGGCTACCATGCGCTGGATATGACCATGCAGGCCATCTCGCTTTACGAGCGGGTGGTCATCCGCCGCAGTCCTTACCTCGATCTGACCCTGCCCGGCAGCAATGTCAAGCCCGGCCCGGGCAACACCGCCATCAAGGCGGCACTGGCTTTTTTCCACTATACGGGCCTGCTGGCGGGTGCAGACATCACCATCTATAAGAACGTCCCCGTCCGGGCCGGTATGGCTGGCGGCAGCGCCGACGCTGCTGCTGTTCTGGTGGGTCTGAACGAGCTGTACGGCGCCCGTCTGTCCATGAGCGAGCTTTGCGCTCTGGGTGCCGGTATCGGCGCAGACGTGCCGTTTGCCCTCATGGGCGGCACCTGCCGGGTGCAGGGCCTCGGTGACCTCATCAAGGCGCTGCCGCCCGTACCCGAGTGCTGGTTCACAGTGGTGATGCCCGACTATGGCGTCTCGACGCCGGAGGCTTTTGCGGCCTACGATAAGGTGGGCAGCAGCGTCCATCCCGACTGCACCGCCCAGGAAGCCGCCATCCGGGCGGGCGACCTGGACGCTGTCTGCGCCGCTGCCGGAAACGCCCTCGAGGAGTGCAGCGGGGCCAAGGACAACGAGGCCATCAAGGCCGCCCTCCGGGAGAATGGGGCCGTCACCGCCCTTATGACCGGCAGTGGCGCGGCGGTCTTCGGCGTGTTCCACACCGAAGCCGAGGCCAAAGCCGCCGCTGACGCCCTCCGCGCCCGCTGGACGCAGGTTTATACCGCCCAGCCTGTCAGGGGAGGGGCGGAGGTGCAGATACTGCGGAAGAGATGAAGCCTCGCCTTCGTACAACCTCTCAGTCGGGCTTGCGCCCGCCAGCTCCCCTTGTAGGGGAGCCTCTGGCGAAGAGATAAAGTTTCCCGCTATGCCAAGGCCTCCCCTCGATAGGGGAGGTGGCATTGCGAAGCAATGACGGAGAGGTTATTCCTATAAAATGCATAACCCTCCTTCCCGTCGGGCATACTGCCCAAAGGAAGGAGGGTCTTTTTGTGCAGACCTTTTATAAAATCTGTCTCATCCTCATGATCGTCGGCGGCATCAACTGGGGCCTTGTGGGCCTGTTCCAGTTCGACTTCGTCGGCTGGCTGCTGGGCGGCAGCGCGTCCATCTGGTCACGCATCGTGTTCACGCTGGTGGGCGTGGCCGCTATCTGCGGTATCCCGGGCCTTTTTACAGACGAGACCGGGGAGTAGAGACAAAAGAAAAAGGCTCTCATGCCGGCAGGAAATACGGCACGAGAGCCTTTTTGATACCTATAAAGAATCCCGCCCGGACGTCTGCGGCAATCAAACCTACCCTTGCGGACAGGTGGGTGCTCTGTCTCCGGTTTCGCGCTTCCTCATCGAGCCTTCATGGTCGACCCATGACGGGGAGGTCTGCAATCCACCGACGAACTCCAAGCTCCCGTTGAATGATTAGTAGGATCATATAAACCGCAACAAATCGCGCCGGGCAGGAAGTCTTTGCTGAAAGATCACTCGATCTCGAACTGGTCGCTCAGACGCTTCTCGAACAGCTTGCTGACTTCCAGCAGGGTCTCATCGTCCTCGACCACGTCGAGATACTCGCCCTCGTCGTCCTCGCCGACGCTCAGGATGACCAGCTGGGCGTCCTCGTCCAGGTCTTCCTCATTCTCGGCGTATTCGACAACGGCCAGGTAATGCACGCCCTTATGGTCCAGAGCGTCGATCACTTCAAACGTGACCTCATTGCCGTCCTCGTCCTCGAGGGTCATCAGATCGGGCTGATACTCCTCTTCGGTCTCAGCGGCGGACTTGTTCATATCTTCTGCCATAAGTCGCGTTCTCCTGTCAAATATCTAAAAAATGGGATAACTGTCATACCCTGCCTGCTCTGCTCCCTCTGAGCTGTGGGTTTCGGGTACGCCTATAGTGTAGCGTTTTTTTGCCCGCTCGTCAAGATGTTTTTCGCATAGAAATCCAATAACAAATTTTCACGCTTTTCCCTCTCGCTTCCCGGGCCGGAATGTGATATACTATAGCGATAGCTTTTGAAAAGCCATCTTTGCTATAATATATGGACAGGGAGGCCCGCTCATGAGAGCCTTGAAAAAAATAATGGCGGCACTGGCCCTGACGGCAGTTCTGGCCGGATGCAGTGCACATAATATCCTCTCCAGCATCCAGGGCGGGAAGGCCGGCACGGTGCAGACGGTCAGCCGCCCGGCTGTGGAGTCGGCAGAGCTGCAGTTCACCCACCCGGCGGCGGGGGACACCATCGCGGTGTTCGATACCTCGGCAGGCGTGTTCAAAGCAGTGCTTTTTTCCACCGAGGCCCCGCAGGCCGTGCAAAACTTCACCACATTGGCCCAGCAGGGCTTTTACAACGGACTGACCGTTACCCGGGTGGAGAAGGACTTCGTGGTGGAGGCCGGGCAGGGCGCGGACGGCAGAGGCACCACCATCTGGAACGGGAACCGTTTCTCCGCCGAGACCACCGATAAGCTCCATCACTATTCCGGCGCACTCTGTGCCGCAGCGGACGCCTCCGGCGACTGCGCCAGCGTCTTCTATGTCATGGAGACCCTGCCGGGCAGCAGCTCGGTGACGCAGGAGCTCATCGACCAGATGAACGCCGCCGGCTGGCGGGCCGACGTGGTGAGCGCCTACCAGACGGCGGGCGGCGCACCCTACCTCGACTACACCGACACTGTTTTCGGGCAGGTGTACGAAGGGATGGAAGTGGTGGACACCATCGCCCAGACCGGCGTGGACGAGGCCCAGCGCCCCATCGAACCCATCACCATCAACAGTGTGACCATCACGAAATTTGAATAAGAAGCTGGTTTTCCGCCCTCCGGGCGGTGGGACAGCTGCAAAAAATCACCCGCCAACTGGCGGGTGATCTGCGTTTATGGGAAAATCAGACGAGATGCGGGGAAAATCGGGAAGAGATCAGAGATTCCTGCCCACCCGCAGGGAGATGGCAACATAAGTCTGCCCGCGAATGGTCCGGGCCACTACGCCTGCCTTGGTATAGTTGCCGTTCAGGGCAAAATCCAGGGCTTGGTCTTGATTGTTGCCTTTGATTTGATCGATGATCTTCTGCAGCGTGGTATCGTTGTAGTCGTATTTAGCGACCAGAGTGAGGGTGGCGTTCTTATTGTCGTCGTCCCACTTGGCATCCACCTTGTTGAACACTGTGTACCCAAAAGCATCGATCCTCAACTTGGCATCTAGGTCATCCAGATGGGCTGAGGCAACTTCCCGCATATCAGGGTCATTGCTCAGGGCCACGGCGCGGCCGTTGTTGATGGCCCGCATCACCTCGGCTTCGGCTTGGGCCTCCGGGCCGGAAGAGCCGCCACCGCTGCAGGCGGTCAGGAGCAGAAGGGTCAGTGCACCGGCCAGAAGCAGGGCAGTCAGCTTTCTCAGTTTTGTCATGTGGGTCGCCTCCAATCGTTTTTGTTTTGGTGAGTCCAGTTGTTTTTTCTCATGAAGAAGCGTCATCCCCGGCCATCTGGGCAGGGGGTTCTTCTACCCTCATTCTATCGGAGAAGAGCCGGTGCTGTCAAGCCGGAAAACTATACAAATTCGACCCAAGAAAATTGTGAAAACAAACCGGAAAACGACGATTTTCTACGGACTTTGCAACAAACTGTCCGGACTTCGCAAAGAAACTTTGCCACAGGGGCGGCGGGGGCGTTCAGACCTCCCCCGGGTGCTCCTTCCGCCACTGGATGTAGTCGTCCAGAATGACCGTCGCGCTCACCGAGTCGAGGATGCTTTTCCGTTTTGCGCCGAAGGTGCCGCTCTCGTCGAGGAGGTCAGCAGCAGCGCAGGTGGTCTGGCGTTCGTCCCACATCCGGACGGGCAGGCCGCTCCAGATCTCAACGGTTTTGGCCAGCTTGCGGCTCTTGCGGGCGCGCTCGCCCTCGGTGCCGTCCATGTTCAGCGGCAGGCCGATGACGATGAGCTCGGCTTCGATCTCCTTTGCCACTTCGCAGACCCTGGCGGCGACTTTGTCCCGGGCCTTAACGGTGATCTGGGGCGTGATGGGGGAAGTCAGGAATTCGGTGCGGTCGCAGGTGGCGAGGCCGGTGCGGCTGTCGCCGTAATCTACTGCTAAAATTTTCATGCAGGTGTCCTCTTTCTGAGATGATTTTTTCTTCATTGTACCACAGAATAGATGTCGCTGCAATTTTGTGGTACAATGATAGAAAAATGAGGGCAAGCCGCCCACGATAGAAAACTGACCCAACGGAGAGATTCACCATGTTAAAACTACTTTTAGGCGGCTCCGGCAGCGGAAAGACCACCCTGCTGTACCAGCGCATCCGGGCGCGGGCTGAGGCGGGGGAGAAGAGCATCCTGCTGGTGCCGGAGCAGTTCACCTCGTCCACCGAGGGCCGCATCCACCGGGAGATGGGCGACGCGCTGAGCGGACTGGTGGAGAGCTTTTCCTTCACCAGCCTCGCCGAGCATATCCTGTCGGCGGAGGGCGGCTCTGCCGTCCAGACCCTCAGCGACGCGGGCCGTGCCGTGCTGGTGCGCCGCGCCCTCGAGGAACTGCAGGACAACGTCCATTACTATTACCGCCACCGCCGCTCGGCCGCCTTCTGCCAGATGGCCGCCGAGACCATCGACGAGCTCAAGAGCGCGGGTCTCTCGGGCCAGCAGCTCTATGAGCTGGCGCAGGACTGCGGCACCGACAGCGCCAAGCTCAGCGAACTGGCCCTCATCTTTCAGGGCTACGAGACCCTGCTGGCCGGGACAGGCATGGACCCCTCCGACCGGCTGGAGCTGGCCGCATCCCGCCTCGAGGCCGCACTGGCCCGGGGCGAACTGCCGGAGTTCCTGCGGGACAGGGCCGTCTTTATCGACGAGTTCGACACCTTCAACGCCCCGAAAAAGCGGCTGATGGGCGCCCTGCTGGCCTCGCTGCCCACCGTGACGGTGGCCCTCTGCGACGACGGCACCCCGCTCGTGCCGGGGGACGTGAGCCTTTTCTCCGGCGCGAAGCAGGTGGCGGCCCAGCTGCGCCAGCTGGCCCGCCGGAACGGCACTGAAGTGGCCGTGCCGGAACTGCTGCGCCGGGACGTGCGCCACGCCGATGCCCCCGGCATTGCCGCTGCGGCCCAGCTGCTGGCCACGGGCCGGTGTGACCCGCCTCCGGCCTGCCCGGAGATAAAGCTTTTCGCTGCTCCCAGCCGGGAGGAAGAAGCCCGCGCCGCCGCTGCCGCCATCCGCCGCCTCATGCGGCAGGGCGTCCGCTGCGGGAAGGTGGCGGTGGTCTGCCGCGACATCTCGAAATACCGCGCCGCCGTGAAGTACGAGTTCCGGATGGCGGACATCCCCCTCTACTGCGATGAGCCGACGACTCCCGAGTTCAGCGCCCCGGCCACGGCGGTGCGGTGTCTGCTGGCTCTCGCCCGGGGTGCAGAGCTGACGGAACAGCTCACCACGCTGGCCAAGACCGGCCTCTGCGCCCTCACCGAGGAAGAGGTCTGCGCCCTCGAGAACTACGCCTACACCTGGTCGCCGAATGCGGCGGCGTGGCGTGCGCCCTTCGAGAAGAACCCCCGGGGCTTCGGTGATGTGGAGCCCACCGACGAGGACAAAGAAAACCTTGCCCGGGCCGAAAAGGCCCGCGCCCTTCTCATTACCGCCGCCGACGGTCTGCGCGCGAAGTTCCGCTCTGCCAACGCCGAGCAGATGAGCCGCGCCCTCTACTTCTGCCTGAAGGAGCTGGGCGCGGAGGACGCTCAGGCCGCGCAGGTGGAGGCCATCCGGGCCGAGCGGGGCATCCCCGCCGCCGAGGAAGCCGCCCGGGAGTGGAACGTGGTCATGGGACTGCTGAATGAGATGGCAAGCCTGCTGGGCGGCCAGAGCGTCACCATCCCCGAGTACGAAGAGCTGTTCGGGCTGCTGATGCGCTCGTCCGACCTCGGCCACATCCCCCAGACGCTGGACGCCGTGGTGCTGGCCAGCGCAGGCAAGATGCGCCTTGACGCACCGGACTATGTCTTTGTGCTGGGCCTCTCCGAGGGCGAATTCCCCGCCGCGCCCGGCGAAACGGGCCTGCTGACCCACGCCGACCGCGACGCCCTGATGGCGCAGGAGATCGAGCTTCCGGACTGCTTTGAGAACCGGGTGGTGCGGGAACAGGTCTGCTTTTATAAGGCCCTCACCGCCCCGGCCAGAGGCCTCTGGCTCAGCTGGCCGAAGGGGCAGGGCCAGACCCTCTGCGCCGCCCTCGAGCCCATCGTGGACGTGCTGAGACCGGGTGCGCCGGAACTCGACCTGACCGACCTTGCCGCCACTGCCGCCGACGGCCTCGACGTGCTGGGCGGCGGCTGGCCCCTGACGGAGATCGAACGCGCCAGCCTCACCGAGGCCCTTCATGCCCCCGGCGGGGCAGAACCCGAGGGCCTCGCCCTCCTGCGCCGGATGGCGGGCCGCAGCCCCCGTCAGGTCAGCGACCTCGAGGCGCTGGAAACGCTGCTGGGCCGGCGGCTCCGCATCTCGCCCAGTCAGCTCGAAAAATACTACACCTGCCGGTACTGCTATTTCCTGCAGTACGTGCTGGGCCTGCGACCCCGGAAGCGGGCGGAGCTTTCCGCCGACCAGAGCGGCACCCTCATGCACTGGGTGCTCCAGATGGCCCTCGACCCCCACCCCGGCCCTGACAACCCCTGTGCAGGACTGAGACCCTTCCTCGACCTCGACGACGAGGCCATGGCGGCGCTGGCCGGGCTTCTCGTAGATGAGTACGCAAAGCGCTACCTCCCCGAGGACACGGCCCGCTTCGCCTATCTGCTCTCCCGCCTCAAAAAGAGCATGACGGGCCTGCTTTGCTACCTGCGGGACGAGCAGCGCCAGTCCAGCTTCAAACCGGTGGCCTGTGAGCTGAAGATCGGCCCCGGCGAGGACGCCGTGCGGGGCCAGACCTACCGCCTCTCGGATGGCCGGACGGTGCAGCTCATCGGCACCGTGGACCGCGCCGACGAGTGGATCGAGGACGACGGCACCCGCTGGGTGCGGGTGGTGGACTATAAGACCGGCACGAAAAAGCTCGACCTGCGGGAAGTCTACTGCGGCCTCGACTGTCAGATGCTGCTCTACCTGTTCAGCCTGACCCGGGACGCCGACGGACGCTTTACCGGGGCAGAGCCTGCGGGTGTGCTGTACCTGCTGGCCGACCCGGCCCCCGAGACGACCACCCGGGGCAAGGCTGCCCGGAGCATGGAATACAAGCTGGACGGCCTCGTCCGGGACGAGCAGAAAGTCTTTGACGCCATGGACGCCGAGGAGACGGGGCGGTATCTGCCCTTCAGCTTCCGCAACGGTGTACCCAGCCCCTACCAGAAAGAGAAACGTGCCGACAAGGCCAAGCTCTCCCGCATCCAGCTCCATCTGGACGACCTTGTGACCCAGATGGGCGAACAGCTCTACGGCGGCTGCATCGCCGCCGAGCCGCTGGTCACGGGCCGCAGCCCCTGCCGGTGGTGTGACTACGGCTTCATCTGCTGCCATGAGGAGGGCATCGGAGAGCGGGCGCTGGACGCCCCTGCAAAGCCTTTTGAACCGGAAGAGAAAAAGGAGGAAGACCAGTGAGCGAGACAAAATGGACCCCGGCCCAGCGTGCCGCCATCGACGACCGGGGCGGTGCGCTGCTGGTGAGCGCCGCCGCCGGCAGCGGCAAGACCGCCGTGCTGACGGAGCGGGCCGTCCGGCTCATCACCGACCCGGAACATCCCGTGGACGCCGACCGGCTCCTCATCGTCACCTTCACCAACGCCGCCGCCGCAGAGCTCCGCGCCCGCATCGGGCAGGCGCTGCTCCGCCGCAGTCAGGCAGAGCCGGGCAACACGGCCCTCCGCCGCCAGCGGATGCTGTTGCAGAGAGCCCCCATCTGCACCATCGATGCCTTCTGCCTCGACCTGCTCCACAAGCACTTTCAGGCGCTGGACATCCCGCCGGACTTCACCCCTGCCGACCCCGGCAGCGTGGAGATGCTGCGGAACGCGGCCCTCTCCGAGACGCTGGAAGCGGCCTATCAGGATGCGGACTTCTGTGCCTTTGCCGACCTCTACGGCAAGGGCCGCACCGACAAGGCGGCGGGGGAGGCTGTTTTGCAGGTCTATGACTTCCTTCGCGCCCTGCCGGACTACGATAAAAAGCTGGACGAGATGCTGGCCCCGTGGCAGGACGAGAACGGCTTTGCCCGCACCTGCTGGCATGATATTCTGATGCAGGAGGCCGCCCGCTCTGCTCGGGCCGCGAAGGAGCTGCTCTGCGCCGCGCTGAACGACTGCAGGGAGGACTTCGTGACTGCGCAGGCCGACGCCGAGGCCAGCAAAAAGACCCCTGCCGCCAAGGAAAAGGCCGTGGCGGCAGTGAACGAGAAGTTCGCCGAACCCCTCGAGCGGCTGGAAAACTCCGCCGCCCTGCTGGGCGAGATGGAGCGTCTGGCCGGGGCAGGGGAATGGACGCCCCTCTACGACAGGCTGACGCCCTACGTCCTCGGCATGGAACAGGCCCCCGGCCTCAAAAATATGAAAAAGCGGCTCACCGGTGAGCACAAGGACGCCGTCAAGACCCGGGCCGACGAGGCCGCAAAGCTCTTTGAGAAAATCGAAGACCTCATCAGTTGCAGCCTCGACGAAGCCGAGCTTGACCGGAAAGCCGCCGAACCCTGCCTCCGCGCCCTCTTTGCCGCCGTGCGGGACTTTGACGCCCGCTTTGCGGCCCGGAAGCGGGAGAGAAGATTGCTGGAATTCAGCGATTTCGAGCATCTGGCCCTGCGGCTCCTGCGGGACGCCGACGGCCAGCCCACCGAGCTGTGTCAGGGCATCCGGCAGGGCTACGCCGCCGTCATGGTGGATGAGTATCAGGACACGAATGCCCTGCAGGACGCCCTTTACCGTTGTCTGGCCAGCTCGGCAGGGGATGACCTCTTCCTCGTGGGCGACTTAAAGCAGAGCATCTACCGCTTCCGTCAGGCGGACCCCAGCATCTTCCGGGAAAAGCTGGAGAGCTGGCCCCTCCTGGCCGGCGGCGAGGCCCGCCCCCGGCCCGAAGACGGCAGGCCCGGCGAGAACGCCATGCTGGCGCTGGACGCCAACTTCCGCTCTGCCCCGCAGGTGGTGGCAGGCATCAACTTTATCTTCGAACAGCTCATGACGCCTGCTCTGGGCGACACGGCCTACGGCGACGGCCAGCGCCTCGTCTGCGGCGCACCCGGCGCGTACGAGGGCAGTGTGGAGGTCTACTTCCTGCCCGACGATGCCGCCGAGATGGACGCAAAATATATCGCCGACCGCATCGAGGCGATGGTGGCTTCCGGCGAGCCGGTGCGGGACGGCGGCACCACCCGCCCGGTGCAGTACGAGGACTGCTGTGTCCTGCTGGCGGCGAGAGGCGACTTTCCGGCCTACGCCGAGGCCCTGACGGCCCGGGGCATCCCGGTCTACGCCGACGCCAGGGAGAACCTGCTGGACGCGCCCCACATCCGCCCCCTCATCGCCCTGCTGCGGGTCATAGACAACCCCGCGCAGGACATCTATCTCGCTGCCGCCATGCTGGGGCCGATGTTTGGCTTTACGGACGACGACCTCGTCCGCCTCCGGGCCGGGGCGCAGACACCCGATAAGCACACCCGCATCAGCCTCTACGGCGCAGTTTTACAGGCCGTCCAGAGCGGGGCGGAGGATGATTTCACCCGCCGGGTGCAGGCGTTCTACCAGCGTCTGACGGCCCTGCGCCGGATGGCCCGGAGCGTGCCGGTGGAGGAACTGCTGGAAGAAATTTTTGTCTCCACCGGCTACCTCGCCGCCCTCGGTGCCATGGAGAACGGCCAGCGCCGCCGGGAGGACGCGCGGCGTTTCGCCTCCTTCTGCGCCGGGGCGGGCGCGGGCGGCATCTCGGCCCTCGTCCGTGCCATCGACGCGGCCACGCTGGCGGGCTCCACCGGGCAGGAGACTGCCCCCGGCGGGGCGCGGCCCGGCTGCGTCACCATCATGACCATCCACCGTTCCAAGGGCTTGCAGTTCTCGGTGGTGTTCGTGGCCGACACGGCCCGGCAGTTCAACGCCGCCGACACCCGCCAGCCTGTCCTGCTCCACCGTGTCTGCGGCGCGGGCCTCCGTCTCCGTCCCGAGGGCGGCGAGGGGGCCTATAAGACGGCGGCCTACACCGCCCTCTCCACGGTCCATGCCGCCGAGATGCGGAGCGAGCAGATGAGGCTTTTGTATGTGGCCCTCACCCGGGCGCAGGATAAGCTGATCTTGACGGTGCCGCTGGGCATCGGCCGGACGTCCAACCCCTTCGCCAAAGCCGCCGCCTTCCTCGCCGCCGGGGCGGGGGAGACCCTGAACGCTCAGGCGGGCAGCTTCGCCGACTGGCTGCGGGCGGCGCTCCTCGTCCACCCCAACGGCGGGCCTCTCCGCCGTCTGGCGGGGAACCTCGAGCTGCCCTTTGCGGACACCAGAAGCACCATCGCCCTCACAGTGCAGGCCGATGTTCTCCCGCCTGAAGAAGCCCCTGCCGAGGCGGAAGAGCCGACCCGGCCCGAGGCCGACCCGGCCCTTGTGGAGACACTGCGGCAGGGCTTCGGCTGGCGGTATCCGGCGGCAGCGCTGGCGGACATCCCGGCCAAGGTCAGCGTGACCAGCCTCGTCCACGCTGCTGAGCAGACCACCCTTGAGCGCCCGGGCTTCCTCTCGAAGGACGGCCTCACCGCCGCCGAGATGGGTACGGCTCTCCATGCCTTCCTCGAGCACGCAGACTTCGGGGCGCTGGCCGCTGTGCGGGACGCAGAGGACGCTGCCGTTCTGGATGCCGTCCGCGCCGAGCGGGAGCGTCAGGCGGCGGCGCAGCTCACGTCCCCCGCCATTGCCGGGAAGCTGGATGTCTATAAGATACTCCGCTTTTTGCGCAGCGAGGCGTTCCGCCGCATCTGCGGGGCAGAGGATGTGCTGCGGGAGCTGGCTTTTATCACGTCGCTGCCTGCCGCCGAAGTCATGGCTGCCCAGGGCCGCGCCCTGCCCGACGGCCCTGCCGCCGACGCCGGGGTGCTGGTGCAGGGCATCGCGGACATCGTCCTCATCTACCCCGACCACCTCGAGCTTCTGGACTACAAGACGGACCGCCGCAAGACTCCTGCCGACTTCGTCCGAGCCTACCGCGCTCAGTTGGAACTCTACGCCAGGGCCATCGATAAGCGCTTTGCCCCCCGGAGGGTGACTTATAAAGGGATATATTCGCTGGAGCTGGGGGAGCTGATTGAAGTTTAAGAATATTTTTCAAATTCCCGCATAAAAATGCTTGACAGCCTCCCCGGGGTGTGGTAGAATATTCGAGTAAAGAAAGCAGCTACGGCCTGTGCCGCGCTCGCCTTGAGGGGTAAGGACCCCCGGGCTATACCCTGAACCGATTCGTCTTGTAGACCGAATCGCGCTCTTGAGTGAATTTCGCGCGGCTGTCCCGAAACTGGGGCGGCCGCGTTTTCTATGCCAAAAAACGCAACACTATGGACTATTGTTTGGAGGTGCATTCATTATCGCTACCGCTGGAAAGTCGAAGGAACTGGAGATCAACGGTCAGATCCGTGACCG
>ENA-UESH01000268-UESH01000268.1-human-gut-metagenome-genome-assembly--contig:-NODE-268-length-53243-cov-14.187394_pt1 | contig 53243 bp, 34 predicted proteins | sample MGYA00243001_ERZ508002 | MGnify/ENA primary metagenome ERZ508002 (study PRJEB26167, sample SAMN06115447) | human gut metagenome | host: Homo sapiens | place: China:Anhui | collected 2015-08-07... | reverse complement strand
CGAACACAGTAGTTAAGCTCCGCTGCGCCGAAAGTACTCGTCGGGTGACCGACCGGCAGGATAGGTAGTCGCCGCATATATTCCTCGTTAGCTCAGCGGTAGAGCATCCGGCTGTTAACCGGAGGGTCGTAGGTTCAAACCCTACACGGGGAGCCATATCAGGAATACAAAAAAGATATTTCTGCGAAAAAGTCCGATTTTATCGGGCTTTTTTCGTGTCCGAAAGGCGGTAAATTTTTTTACAAAATCATAGATATTTTTTAATAACCTGTCAGGTTTGAACTGCCGAACTTCAATTATTATATATTTCTTGCATTATTTACATAAAAATTCAGGCGTATAGCGTAAAAAGTTATACGTCTTTTTTTTATGCAAAAATTCGGAGGTTAGAAAAATATGTATTTCAGAAACGAGCATCACAGGCAGGCATTTCGGGACGGGATGAAAACGACGAATCGCAAGGATAAGGAATCGGAGAGCGCGGTATATTTGCTGTCGGCAGAGCCGTGCCTGTGGAAACTATACGGTATATTTACAACCGATTTTTAGCGGGGGGGGGGATAGTCTGCAGACAATCTGCAAAGGACTTGAAAGTCAAAAAATACTTACCCCATACGGAAAAGAAAAGTGGACTTCGGGTACGGTGCAATCGATACTTACCAACGAAAAATATAAGGGCGACGTCGTCATCAACAAAACCTACGTTGTAGACTGCATATCCAAAAAAGTAAAAATCAACGACGGGGACAGACCGAAATATTACGTCGAAAACAATCATCCGGCGATAATAGATTCCGCGACATTCGGCATTGTGCAAGAAGAACTTGCTAAACGGTCGGGAAAGAAAAGAGTAAAATTCAAAGGCGTTAAAACCGAGCAAGGAAAGTATTCGAGTAAATATGCTCTAACCGAAATACTTATATGCGGAGAGTGCAAGACTCCGTACCGAAGATGCACGTGGACTTCCCGTGGCGAGAAGAGAATCGTATGGCGGTGCGTGAAAAGGTTGGATTACGGAAAGAAGTACTGCCATTCGCCGACAATAGAAGAAAGCGCGATGCAGGCGGCAATCGTAAACGCTGTTCAAAAGGTCGCGGCGGCAGACGGCGAGACAATGCAAACCTTAAAAGCTCATATAGACAAAGTATTTACGGAAAACATAACAACTGACAACGAAGAAGAGATGTCGTTACAAATTCGTATATCCGAACTCGACGGCGAGATAAAAGCGATGATAAGCAGCGTTTCAGCCGATACCATAGACGATTTCGACGAAGAAAAAGCGCAATCGTTGATGAGCGAGAAAAACGAATTGCAAAACAAACTCGAAGAATTATACGGCAATAAAACGAGGAAAGAGGCAGTGCAATCAAGGTTGCAAGACGTATACGCCGTAATGGACGGGCTGAAAAATCATCAGATAGTCTATAACGACGAACTTGTAAGGCAGATAATAGAAGTGGTAATTGTCGAGTCGAAAGAGAAGATAAAAATAATATTCAAAGGCAGCTTGACGGTTGAAGAAAGTCTGTAAAAAACTGTTTTTGATGAAAGGTCGGTCAAAATTCCCAAGAATGTCAATAAAAAACTCCCAAGATTGTCAATTTTTTCTAAGATACCCCAAAGAGCAATTTCTATGAATAGATAGTAGTTTTGATTGAAAAAGACTTTGAAATTTGTTATAATATAATTGGAAAGGTATAAAACGGAGGGCTAAACCGATTATGTCTAACAGATTCGAAGAATTAATCGCTCAAGGCGAAGGAATTTCGGTCGAATTTAAGGAATGCAAAGATTCGTTACCGAAAAGCATATTTGAGACTATATGTTCGTTTTTGAATCGCTTTGGCGGGGATATTTTTCTCGGTGTGGCGGATGACGGAACAATTCTCGGTATAGATAAAGAAAAATCTAAAAAAATCAGAGCAGACCTTGTATCCGCCATGAACAATTCGCAAAAGATAAGCCCTACGGTGTATTTGCCTGTTGATGAAATCGAAACGGGCGGCAAGACTATTTTACACGTTTATATTCCCGAAAGTTCGCAGGTTCACAATACGAACAGACGGATTTTCGACAGAAATGAAGACGGAGATTTCGATATTACGGATAATACCGATTTAGTTGCCGCTATGTATATCAGAAAGCAACGCGAATACACGGAAAATACTGTGTTTCCGTATGCAACATCAAGCGATTTAAAACAAGAATTGATTGATCGCGCGAGAATTATGGCAACGAACAGAAGCCCGCATCATCCTTGGGAAAGAATGACGAACGATGAGATTTTGCGTAGTGCGGGACTGTATAAGAAAAATCTTCAAACTGGTGAGAGTGGATATACGCTTGCCTGCATTTTACTTTTCGGAACGGATGAGGCGATTCTATCAGCATTACCGCATCATAAAACAGACGCCATTTACAGAGTGGAAGAAACGGACAGGTACGACGATCGAGATGTTATCCGTTGCAATCTGATTGAAAGTTACGATCGGCTTATGGCGTTTGTCGAAAAGCATATAGACGATAAGTTTTATATGGAAAACGAAATTCGCGTAAGTGCGAGAAACAAACTTTTCCGCGAAGTAATTGCGAATATGCTTATCCACAGGGAGTATTCAAACGCTTACCCCGCAAAATTGATTATCGAGAAAGATTGCGTGAGAACGGAAAACGGTAATAAAGCACGCGGACTCGGAACAATCAGTTTGACGGATTTTGTTCCGTATCCAAAAAACCCCGTTATTGCTTCCGTTTTTAAAGAAATCGGTTGGGCAGAAGAACTTGGTTCCGGCGTCAGAAACATCGTCAAATATAGCAAGGTATATTCGGGAACAACGCCCGAATTTATAGACGGCGATGTGTTCAAAACGAAAATTTCTTTGAAGGAAATAAATCACGGTGATGTCGGTGTAAATGTCGGTGTAAATGTCGGTGTAAATGTCGGTGTAAAACTTTCTAAAACGGCGCAAAAAGTCTTGGACTGTATAAGAGAAAACGGCATAATCAATGCCGAAAAAATAGCCGAGAACGTTGGAAAAGATAAACGTACTGTGGAAAGAGCGATTAAATCATTGAGAGAACAGGGTATAATAGAACGTAACGGCTCAGATAAAGCGGGTAGTTGGAAAGTGATTGAATAAAAATATTGTCGGCTTTGTTTAAAATGCCTAAAATGGCAATGAAATATAATTAACTTGAAAACAAATAAAATCAAGACCGGAGAAATTAATATGGCTGATGTGAAAAACGAGAAAAAAGACATATACAATTATTTCGATCTTATCGATCAGGCAAAAACAAAAAAGGAAAGGGAAGGGTATATAGACGAGTCTCTTCTTTCAGAACCGAATAATTTGCAATTATTGCTAATGAAAAATGAAAAGAATCGGAAAAAACAAGCAGAGTATCTTGCAGGTTTGGAAGATATCGTTTCTATCGGCAATAAGCAAATGCAGGACGGGGGATATTTTCAAAACGACAAGGGCGATTTCTGGCTTGTATATGAGACCAGACCGTATATGATGGCGTGCTACCAATACCTTTCGGCATTAATGGAAAACGGTTTTGTAACGAAAGCAATAAAAGAGGGCGAAAGGCTTTTGGAGTTATGCAAAAGCGACAATCTTGGCGTTCGCTATGATTTGATGCACTTGTTTGCGTTAGCGGAAGATAAAGAGAAAGCGGAAGAATTGTTCAAGGCTTACGATGAAGAACAGACGTCGCAGATGATGTTGCCGCTTTGTTTTTTATATTATAAAATCGGGGATATTGAAACCGCTAAAAATTTGCTGTTGAAAATAAAAGGAAGCAACAAAGACTTACTGAAGTTTGTTAAAAAAGTTTTAGCCGATGACGTGTATTTTAAAGTTACAAAGATGCTTGGAACGGGTTATCGTCCGAATACAATAGAAGAGTTGTTAGTGGAATACGACAGGTATTATAATATATTTGAATCTTGTCCGTTATTTTTCGATTGGGCGAAGAATATACTTGAAGGAAAAAGACAGATAAAAAGTAATATATTTTGAGTGACTCTAAATGTTGATTTTAAAAATAATGAATAGGTGATTTATGAGAATTAGTATATCAGATTTTGGACCTGTTGGATACTGTGAATACAATATTGACAAAAATCTTATTTGTGTTTTTGGGGAGAATAATATTGGGAAATCATATTCAATGCAAGTTTGTTATTTGCTCTTAAAAAATTTGGCTAAACCAAATTATGGATATTACGGATATTATGGATATCGTGGCCGAATGCCAATTGATAATGAAATAACTGAAAAATGCAATGTCGCAATTGAAGAATTTAAGCATAGTACATCGAGAAAGTTTAACTTTACTAAAAAATTGCGAGAATTAATAAACGACTATGTTCGAGTAACCATAGGTAAAAGTTTTTTTGATTCGTGTAAAAATACATTTGAGTCAATATCTCGGGTTGTTTCGGATAATCCTCGGATTTCTGTTGACGTAGGTGCTGCTAAAATTGTCTTTTATCCACAAACAGAAACGGTAGATTGTGAATTTGAAATCCAACCGACATATTTAACGGAATCAAAGTCATATTTTCATAGGTCAAGATCGATTAAGGAAGGAAAAGCAATATATGTTGTAAAAAATGTAGATGTAAATGATAATAGTGAACCACAAGAAGCCATTATTGATACTTTACTTTCTACTGCAATGTCAAATCTTAATCTTTTTTCAAAAGATTATAATGAAGTTTACTTTTTTCCTGCTTCTCGGTCTGGAATTTATAATGGATTGAGCGCTTTTGGCCCCATCATTGCGGAATTATCTAAAAATAGGGCTTTTTTATCAAAAAAAATAGAAATGCCCGGATTGACAGAGCCGGTTGCGGATTATTATATTGAATTGTCAAAGGGCGGCAGCAATGAGAATAAACGATATGAAACTGTTTATGGCGGTATTGAAAAAGAGATTTTAAACGGAAAAATATTATATGATTCTAAGGAAAAATCTTTAGTTTATTACGGTAATGATAAGCAATTTTCATTGAAAATGTCTGAAGTATCATCTATGGTTTCTGAGATTGCTCCTATTGTTTCGTTTTTAAAATATAATGTAGGGTGGTATAATCGGAGCAGAATTTATTCAGACAAAAAATCAACGCCAATTATTTTTATTGAAGAACCTGAAGCTCATTTACATCCTAAAAATCAAGTAAAAATCATGGAAGCGTTTAAGGACTTAATAGATTGCGGTGTTCACATAATTTTATCATCTCACAGTAATTATATTTTCAATAAAATAAATAATTTAATTTTATCAAAAGAAATTAAATATGAAAATTATCAGCCAATTTTGATGGTGCAAAAAGGAACTAAAAGCGAAGGAACAAAAATGGAAATATCTGAACTGGGGGTAACGGATGATAATTTTACGGATGTTAGTTTTGAATTATTAAATGAAAGAAACGAATTAATAGAAAAAATCAATGTAGAGGAATAATTTTTTTTAACATATGATAAAAGCTATTCAACAAGATAGTAAATTGGGGAACTTTATACACTATGATTTTGAAGATTCTGGGGTAAAGGTAAATGTTTGTAGCAGTTTAAGTAAAAATGATTATATCGGCTTAAAAATTGACGAGTATTATAACTCTACACAGCCTGGGACTGCTCCGAAATCAATTGATTTTATTGTTAGTGTGGATTGTTCGTGCGGGAGTTATGGGCTGTATCTATTGGAACTTAAAAGTTATAAAAAACCAAAATATTTATCGATAAAAGAGATATATGAAAAATTCGATACAACGGTGAATGATTTTGTGAAGAAGCAATTTCAAAGCATTTTCGAAAATTCAAAGTATAAATATAAATTTGTCTATTTATATTTGGTCGCGGATGTTTATAAAGAGACAACCAAAACGGGAAAACATATACCTAAAGATTCATTAAAGGTTGATTCTGAATTAACAAAAAAAATATATAAAATACATGGTAAAGCTTGTCGTATTGAATATATCCTTCCAACAAATTTGATAATCAAAAAGAAGACGTAAATGTATGTGATACGAACACTTATTTAAGGGCGGCGGTTCAAACCAAGTGTGGAATTGAAAAAATATCTATTTTGTAGTACGCGCGCATCTTTGTAGTACGAAAAAGCTACAAAACATAAAAAGCACAAGATTTAGTAGGCCTTGTGCTTTTTTGTTACTATATTTAGTGTTTTACGCACTTCGCGGAATATTTGAATTTGAGAGCTGCATTTTGACCTGTTTTTTGAAAAACAGGACTCGAACTGACGACTTCGTTTTAATCCCCGCCCGACGCCTAATCACGCCGAGAATGTAAAATAAAGTGTGTAAGTTAGAAAAAACGCCTTGCTTAAATTGCTCTATTTGAGAATTACCGAATTGTACGCAAAATGGAAGGGTTCGAGCGCTCAGAATTGGACTATGGTCAGAAAGCAACTTATGGTCAATTCTAAGTTTCAAACGCTTATGCAAAAGTATGAAAATTTAATCTAATGAAAAAAACTTACACACTTTTCTTGACATTCCCTACGCATACACAATCTCAGAGAATATCTTATTTTTTGAGATTTTTTATTTTTATTTATTCCCTTTTTTCTTTATCTATTACTTTCGGATATGGTTTTCCGCTTGTTCCTTAACTTTTTGTAAAAGAAGATTTGAGGTTTGTTCGCTATCGGCTTTTACCTGATAATAAATCTTCAACTTGGGTTCGGTGCCGCTCGGGCGGACGGTCACTTTTATGTTTTTTCCTACAAACGCCAAAACGTTACTTTTCGGAAGTTCGTTTATTCCGTTTGAATAGTCTATTAACGAAACTTTTTCATCGCAAAGCGTTTGCCATGGTGCTGTGCGAAGGTCGGTAACGATTTCGTCCATTTCTTTTTTGCCGCCTTTGCCCGGGAACGAGATAGACGTCAAGGCTGTTTTATAATAACCGTATTTTTCATACAATTCCGAGAGTTTATCCGCAAGCGATTTTCCCTGCAAAGCGTAATATGCCGTCATCTCCGCAATGGTCATTGCCGCCGAAACGGAGTCTTTGTCGCGTGCGTGCGTGCCTACAAGGTAGCCGTAACTTTCTTCCATGCCGAAAACGTATTCTTCGTTGGCTGTAAGCTTGTCTATCGTTTCGCCTATATATTTAAACCCCGTAAGTACCTCTTTAACTTCCGCTCCGTAAGCGTTCGCAATTGCTTCGCACATGTCCGAAGTAACGATTGTTTTTACGATTACTGGCTTTTTATCGTCGGTTTTACGCATTGAAAATATGTAATCTTCCATCAATACGCCTGTTTCGTTTCCGTTCAGAAGTCGGTATTCTCCGTCCGCGGTTTTTACGGCAACGCCTGTTCTGTCCGCATCCGGATCGGTTGCAAGTACCAGATCGGCGTTTTCTTTTTTTGCGAGTTTTACGGCAAGTTCCAAAGCTGCGCGCTCTTCCGGATTAGGATAGGAGCATGTCGGAAAATTGCCGTCGGGGTTTTCCTGCTCGGGTACGACGATCACGTCTTTAATTCCGATCTCTCTTAAAATCTCTCTTACAGGTACGTTTCCCGTGCCGTTAAGCGGCGTATAAACTATTTTCGGCGTTGCAACGCCCTTTAACGAGAATAGCGAATATTTTTGAATTTCCTTTAAAAATTCTTTCTGTATGGTGTCGTCCAATACTTCGATAATCGACCTATAGGGGCATATTTCGCTAAAATATCCGCCGGCTTCTATTTCTGCCAAAATGTCTTTCGCTGCCTCGTCCGTTATCTGGCAACCTTTTTTATTATACACTTTGTAACCGTTGTATTCTTTAGGGTTATGGCTTGCCGTTATGACAATTCCCGCCGAAGTTTTAAGGTATCTTACGGCAAACGATAGTATCGGCGTGGGCGTGAGAGCGTTGAAAACATAGGTTTTTATGCCGGCGCCGCTAAAAACGTCCGCCGCAAGAAAAGCAAATTCCCGCGACATATTTCTGCTATCGTAAGCGATGACGACGCTTTTGTTTCCTTTTGTCGTTTTGTTTATGTAGGCGGCAAGTCCGCGCGTCGCTCTCGAAACGACGTAAACGTTCATTCGGTTTGTACCTGCGCCGAGCTTGCCTCTCAGTCCGCCCGTGCCGAATTTTAAGTCGCAATAAAATCTATCGGTTATTTCTTTTTCGTCATTTTCTATGCTTTTAAGTTCGTCGAACGTCTTTTTATCGTTTTTTACCGCGTTGAGCCAAATATTATAGTTTGAAAATATTGAAGAATTTGATTTATACATTTTTCCACTCCGTAAGCGTTTTTTATTTCTTTCGATCAGCGGTATTATATCACAACGCGTTTTTTCTTTCAACAAAAACGGTTGCAAAAGCATTTCAGCGGTAAAAGTTGATATAAAACAACAGTTTTTATATATAAAATGTTACAAATTGATATTGAAAATGCGTTATGACGATAGTATAATGAAATACGTATGGGTTTTAAAAAATTGAAAAATTGACAATTGTCGGCGTAACGATATAAGTTACATAGCGGAGATAAGCGGTTGTATGTTAAAAATCGGATTTTTAGGCGACAGTATAACGGCAGGGGCGGGCGCGAGCGCACCCGGGAAAACGTACGCTGCCGTTTTATGTGAAAAAATCGGAGCAAAAGAGATAAATTACGGGGTAGGCGGAACGCGCATTGCGCGACAGAAACGAGCTTCGGAAGATAGTCTGTATGACGAGTATTTTTTGCAAAGAGCAAAAAAAATAAACGAAGACCTTGATTTTTTATTCGTTTTCGGCGGAACGAACGATTACGGTCACGGCGATGCTCCGTTCGGCAAGCAATCGGACGATGCGGACGATACGTTTTGCGGTGCGTTGAATAATTTACTCGGTTACCTTACCCGAAAATACCCGAAAAATAAAATTTGTTTTGTTTTGCCTACGTTCAGATGCGGGGAAGAAAACCCGGGCGGAGAATGCGGTAAGGCGAACGGGAAACCGCTTTCGGAATACAGAAAACAAATAGTGCGTTCCTGCAAAAAATTCGGCGTGGATTGCCTTGATATTTGCGACGTGTTTCCCGAACCGATGACGAAGGCGGGAGACGAATATACCGTTGACGGACTGCATCCGAACGATCTCGGGCACAATCGGATCGCTGAAAAATTATATAAATATCTGCTCGAATATAACAAATTGACTTAAGGTGAAAATATGAAATTTGAAAAATATAAAGATAATCCGATACTTAGACCCAACGCCGAAAACGAGTGGGAAGAACGTTGCGTTTTGAACCCCGCCGTCGTGTATGACGACGAAACGCAGGAGTTTATAATGCTGTACCGTGCGGCGGGCAACGACGCTCGCCACCAAATAAAACTTGGTTTAGCCACGAGCAAGGACGGAATAAATTTTGTCCGCAAAAGCGACAAGCCCGCGTTTGAAGGGCATCACGACGATCCCGACGGCGGTTGTGCGGAAGATCCGCGTCTTATGAAAATAGACGGCGTTTATTATCTGACATATGCCGCAAGACCGTATGCGCCGGGCAGATATTGGTTAGAACCTTACGTTGAGGGCGTAACGAAAGCTCCGAGATATCTCGACGAAACCGACTTTTTTTGCGACGGGCTTCCGTCGTTCGCAAACGATAACATAACGGTAACTTATCTTGCCGCGACGAAAGATTTCAAGACTTTCAAAAAATTCGGGCGTATTACCGAAGCTGCGGTTGACGACCGTGACGCCTACTTGTTCCCCGAAAGAATAAACGGCAAATACGTTATGATTTCGCGCCCCAAATTTAAAAACGCGGGGGTAAAAATGCCGTCGATCTGGATATCGTTCGGCGACGATTTAATCGATTTCTGCAGCCCCCAACTTTTAATGACGGGAAACGAATGGTGGGAGTGTCAGCGCATGGGTGGCGGCACGCCGCCTGTAAAGACGGATAAAGGTTGGTTTATGCTCTATCACGGCGTGGACGAAAAGGGCGTTTACCGCGTGGGTGCGGTACTGCTTGACCTTGACGATCCGAGGAAAATTATCGCAAGAACGAAAGATTTTCTTATGGAGCCCGACAGGGATTTTGAGTTGGAAGGGTTGTACGAAGGGTGTGTTTTCCCGACGGGCGCGGTCGTAAAAGACGGAACTTTATTTGTGTATTACGGTTGTGCGGATATGTATATCGGGCTTGCGACGTGCGATTTTGAAAAACTGATCGCATATCTCTATAACGAATGTCGAATTTGAACTATAAAATAAAAAAACGGAGAGGCGTATATTGCATTGCCTTTCCGTTTTTTGCTAACTCTTTTTTCTGAACCGCCCAGGCGTTACGCCGTAAGCGTTTTTAAAATAAGTGTTGAAACTCGAAAGATTTGTAAAACCAACGAATTCGGCGATATCGATTACTTTCATATCGGTAGTCACCAGCAGGTTTTGTGCGTATCTTAGTTTATGCTCGATAAGAAATCTGTGCGGGGTAGTGCCGAACTTGTTTTGAAATATTCTTGAAAGCTGCATACGCGAATAGTGTAAAAGATTGCATAAATCCGCCACGTTGTAAGATAAAAAGCCGATGTCTTTCATTGCTTTGTTTAACTCGTTAACCCACTCGGGCTGACTGTCGATGTCAATGTAATCTGCACTTTTTCTGTAAAGAAACTGCATAATCAGCATTACCGCGCCGCATAAAAGCCCGTTGTATTTTTCGCTTGCGTCGTCGGGGAGAAGAAGTGCCTGGTGTACGATTTCGTTTATGTGTTTTTCAAGCTCGGGCGGAAATTCGTGAGTTCTCTTCATCGATCTGAGCGTATCGAAGAAATTGGGCGAGAACATTACGGCAATATCTCTTACGGCTTGTTCTCTTGCTATGACGTTTATATAGCGCAATTTTTCGTTGCCCGATTTTTTCAGACAGTGCACGTCGTCCGTAGTGGAAAAGAATAATTGCCCTGCGGAAATGCGGTTTTTCGTTCCGCTTGAAACGTTGACGAGTTTTCCGTCCGTCAAAAGGGTAAATTCCCAATAATCGGCGTGTCCGTGAATCGTCGGAAAGTCAAATGTGTTAATGTGATAGGAAAAAGATATCTTATCGATAAATTTTTCCACGCGTTTACTCGTTGCGTTGTCGCACTCAAAACCAAACTTGTACATAGCATAATTATATATCCGAATAAGGCGTTTGTCAATCTTGTTTGATTGTTATTTTGATATCTTTTTAATCAAAAAATGCGTTTATGTTACAATTTGTTATTTCTAAGATTATTTATGTGAAAAAATGATATAGATAAACGGATAGAGAATAAGTTAAAATGATAGCGTGAAAAATAAAGTGCATTTAGTGCATAAAAGGAGTTTTTGTGAATTTTAAGTTTACAAGGTATGCGGGTAACCCCATACTGAAACCGAATGCGAATAATCAGTGGGAAAATTTGTGTGTTTTAAATCCCGCCGTTGTCTTTGACGACAAGACGAATAAGTTTGTCATGATTTATCGGGCAGGCGGCGATGAAATTAAACATAATATAAGGTTGGGGCTTGCCGTAAGCGACGACGGTTATAATTTTGTTCGTCAGAGCGACGAGCCGATATTCGACGTTGACGAAAACGACGCCGACGGCGGTTGCGTCGAGGATCCCCGCGTGGTAAATATTGACGGAATATACTACATGACGTATGCCTCCCGCGCTTATGCGCCGGGCAGATATTGGCTTCCTTACGAGCAAAGGTCGGAGGAGGCAAAGGCGTGTAAACGCCCTCATGCGGACAGCGAGCCTTGGTTTTTAAGAACGAACGAAACCTTGACGTACCTTGCGATTACCAAAGATTTCGTTACATATAAACGCCTTGGCAGAATAACCGACGCGAGAGAAGACGACAGGGACGTTGTAATTTTCCCGAGGAAGATAAACGGAAAATTCTATATGATATCCCGTCCGGTTATCGACGGCGATCGTTCGATGTGGATATCTTCGAGCGATGATCTTATGGAATGGCGTACGCGTCAAAAGTTGTATTCGGGCGTGGAAGAATGGGAAAGCGGAAGAGTTGGCGCGGGGTGCCCGCCGATAGAAACCGAAGACGGTTGGGTTCTTATCTATCACGGCGTAAGCAAGACCGACAGTTGCTATCGGGTGGGACTTATGCTTTTAGATAAAGAAAAACCCGAAAAGATTCTGGCGCGTACAAAAGACTTCGTGCTTGAACCCGCTGCCGATTATGAAAAGAGCGGGTTGTATCAGGGTTGCGTATTCCCGACGGGTGCGGTTGTAAAAGACGGAACGCTTTACGTTTATTACGGCTGCGCGGATAAATATGTTTCTTTGGCTACGGCAAAGATGGACGAAGTGTTGAAGTGTTTAAAACTTCCCGAAAATAAATTTTAAGCAAAAGGAGAAAATGACATGAAAAAACTAACCCAAATAGTGGCTGCGGTTTTAAGCGTAATAACCGTTTTTGCTTTTACCTCCTGTGGAAGAGAAAATCAGGATCAGACCATAGACAAAAGCAAATTGCAGTTATACGTTAAATACTATAACGGCGGTTTCGGCGACGAATGGCTTAAAAAGTTAGGCTCCGAATTTGAAGCGATGTATGACGGATACGACTTCGGCGGCGGCAAGGTGGGCGTGCAGATATTCCCCGAATATACGCGCGGTCAGCTCACCGGTCCCAGTTCCATGAAAGGCAACAGAAATAACGTTTATCTTCTTGAGAACATCGATTATTACAGTTATGTTTCGGAAAACAGTTTTCTCGATATAACCGACGTTGTGAACGATAATGCGGTTACCGGACTTGACAAAAAAGAAACGGGTAAGACGATCGCCGAAAAAATACCCGCCGCATATAAAGAATTTTTGAACGTCGGAAACAAATATTATGCGTTGCCGTTGTTTGAAACGTCGATAAATCTCAATTATGATATAGATTTGTTCAAACAAAAATGCTTGTATTTCGCCGCGGGCAAAACTGCGGAAAACTTCACTGAAGAAGATTTCAGAAACGAAGATAAAGTAAGCGAATTATTCGTAAGCGACGCCGACGAGGCGAAAGCGTTCGGTCCCGACGGACGCGAAAGCACGGCGGACGACGGACTGCCCGCAACGTATAAAGATTTCCGCGCTTTAACGATTCAGATGAAGATCGTAGGCGTAACTCCGTTTGTGTGGAACGGCGACGAAACGGGTTATCTCACAGGTCTTATAAACGATATGTGGGCTAATAACGAGGGTGCGGAGCAGATGAAACTCAACTTTACGTTCGACGGAACAGCTACGACCATCATAGACAATATTGCCGCCGACGGCAGCGTTACGTTAAAACAGTCCGAAAAGATCGACGGTACGAATTTTAATCTTTTACAAAGACAAAAAGGTAAATATGACGCTTTGACTTTTGCCTGTATGCTTCTCGACGACGGAACGGGTAACGGCAACAGCAGGAACTATTACGGTAAGTCTTTTGATAGCGGTTTCAGCAACACCATCGCGCAAAAGTATTTTCTCGATCCCGACGGAAACGGTATAGGCGACAGCCCGATAGGATTCCTTGTAGACGGCGGCTGGTGGTATAACGAAGCAAACGTCAAGGATAAAAATATCGGTATTTTGCCCTTGTCTAAGACCGACGCAAGCAAAATAGGCACGCCGACCACGAAGGTCAGCGACCGCTCTTCGCTTATTTTCATAAGCAGCGAAACGAGCAGCGAAGTTATACCCGTTGCAAAGGCGTTCGTAAGTTTCCTTCAAAGCGATTATGCTTTGAGAACTTATTCGGAATACACAAACACATTCCGCGCGATGGAATATGATCTTACGGACGATATTCTTGCAAAAATGAGCAGTTACGGTAAGAGTGTTTATGAAACGAGAAAGAGTTCGGACACCGTTGTTTTGCCATGGATGCCGATTTCGGCGACCGCGCGCAAAAACGCAAGTTTACTCAATTACCGTACTTACGGGTTCAGCGTAAACTCGCAGGAAAACAATCCGCTGATATATTTCAAAGATCATAGCAACGCAACCGTTAAAGAATATTTTGAAGCGATATGGAATTATCGCAAATAAGTGCATATATTTAAGCGCAACCTAAAGGAGCCGACTTATGAATTTATTAAAAGCAAAAGAAACTTGCGGCGATAATTCGCCGCGGGTTTTTAAGCCGAAAAACAAAAAAGCGATAAGCGGGGGCAATGTGTTTTACGCAAGTATAGTTGCGTTGCCCTTATTGCAGTTCATCGTTTTTTACGTCGTGGTCAACTTTAACAGTTTTCTTATGGCGTTTCAAAGTTACGACAATTCGACGGGAAAAGCCGTTATCGGTTTCACCTTTGATAATTTTGCATATTTTTTCGACAAAATAGTGTTTGACGATTTATGGCTGTGCATTAAAAATTCCTTGCTGTATCTTGCGCTGAACATAGTGATATGTATTCCCGTTTCGCTGCTGTTCAGTTACTATATTTACAAGAAGTTCCTGCTTTCGGAACTATTTAAGGTAATCTTGTTTTTGCCGAGCATAGTATGTTCTACGGCAATGGTTATCTTCTATAAATACTTCGTAAACCAAGGTCTTGCGTCGTTGCTCGGCGGCTCGGTTATCGGTCCCGTTTATAACGAGAAACAGCAGGGCGCGTTGGTGGCGTTTTATTTGCTGATGACTTTTTCGGCGAACATATTGCTGTATATCAACGCAATGTCGCAAATCCCGGATTCGGTTGTGGAAGCGTCGAAGATAGACGGCGCGAACGAAATCAAAACTTTCATTCATGTAATAATTCCGCAGATTTGGGGAACGATAGTATCGATTATCGTCATATTTTTGGCATGGTTTGCAACCAATCAGGCATATTTGTTCACGTTTTACGGATTTAACGCAAACAGGCAATATCAGACGATCGGCTATTATTTATTCAACATGGTGCAGGACGGGCGGTTCACGGGCAGTTCTCTGGAACAAATGTATAGGAAAGCCTCCGCGCTCGGGCTTATGTTTACGGCGATCGTCGCACCCCTTACCATTCTGATCAGAAAATTCATGCTCAAATACGGACCGAACGAAAATTAAACGGGAGATAGAGAATGATTTGTTCAAACAAGATAGTTTCCCGAAAAAAGTTTAATGTATTCGAAGCCGTTACCATGTTTTTGCTTGTTATTTACGGTTTAGCCGTTCTGACATTGATACTATGGGGATTTTCGGCTTCGTTCAGAACTTACGCGTCGATAATGCAAAAGCCGTGGGGTATTTTTTCGGACCTCGGGTTCGAGAATTACGTCGGGGTTTTTAACGATTTCAAAACGCTCAAAGAATATGACGGCGGGTTTAAGACGGTATTTTTTGAAGAGATGTTTTTCAATTCTTTGCTGTATGCGGGCGGCGGCGCCGTGTTGCAAACACTTTGTACGGCGGCGGTAGCATATTGTACCGCAAAGTACGACAACAAGTGCAGTAAGGCGATACACTATATAGTTATCGTAACGCTTGCGCTGCCTATAGTCGGTAACCTTGCGTCGATGATTACCGTTACGAAAACTCTCGGTTTGTATGATAATATCGTCGGTTCGTGGATAATGAAATTCGGCTTCAACAATATTTACTACATGATTTTCTACGCGTTTTTCAAAAAAATCTCGTGGGAATATGCCGAATCCGCATTTTTGGACGGCGGCGGACATTACACCGTATTTTTCCTTATAATGATGCCTCTTTCCGTTCCGATCATCGCTACGATTTTTCTTCTTAATTTCATTCAGTATTGGAACGATTTTGAAACGCCGTACATGTTTTTACCCAATCATACGACCTCTGCCGTTATGCTGTATATGTCTATAATAGGCGGAGGCGGAACATGGGCTGGTCCCAGTCCCGTTGAAATAACGGCGCAACTCGCAGCTGCATTTATGGTTTTTTTACCCATATTCATATTGTTTTTGGCGTTCAAAAACAAAATTATGGGAAATCTCTCTGAGGGAGGAATTAAAGGATGACGAAGAAAAGGCGCATAACCGTTTATTTGCTGGCAATCCTTTTTGCTTTAAGCGTTTCGTTCATGTTTATCGCCGCGTTTAATCAAAGCAATGCGGTTTTTGCCGCAAGTATTTTTGAGTACGACGGAAAAGTCAAAACGGTGGCGGGCGACGAGGACGGCGGTAAAAGAGGTCTGCGGCTCTTTGCTTACGACAGCGGAGCGACGGCAAATTTTAAAGGCGTTCAGACCGATATTTTTCAGTCGGAAATAAAAATAGCCTCGTTTGGCGGCAACAGCAATCTGAGAAAATATTCTTTGCGCTTTAAAGACGAAAAAAGCGGGAAAAGTTTTTCCGTTCAGGTATCGTCGTATTCCGACTATAACGACATCGGCGTGATTTATAACGGCGCAAAGGGCGGTATAGTTTATCATGAAGCGTCTAACCTGCCTTATGGCGTAACCGCGGGATATAACGAACAAAGCGTTTATACAAAGTTTACCGCGGATATCTGCTCGCTGACTTTCGATCCCGAAAGCATGCAGGTCAAAATAAAGGGCGACGACGGAAATTATCGCCTTGTGTGGGATTTTACAAAACAATACAACGACGGAAAACTTATAGAAAGCGACCTCGAGCCGTTTGCAGAATATTCGGTAGCCGTCGTTTTCGACGAAATAGCGGCTAACAGCCGCGGGGATTTATTGCTTTGTTCTTTCGGCGGTTATTCGCTTGCGGAAAGCAACGTCGAGTATCGCCCCGCGATAATTTTGAGTTCGGAAATAAAGCCTGTACTCAATAAAAATTACGTTTTTCCGTCGGCGAAAACCACGAGCGAAAACGGCGCGGACGTTTCCGATAAAATCGTTGCGTCGTTATATGACGAAAACGGCAAACTGCTTGCGAAAAACGTTAAAAATTACACTCCGGCCGAAAAAGGAACGTTGTATTTATACTACGAATATTCGGAAAACGGGGGTACCTCCGACGCATGGTATAAAACCGAAGTTATAGAACAATCGGAAATCACCGAAAAATTTGTATATGCCGCCGATTTGCCCGAAACCGTCGGGCTGAACGCAAAAGTATACGTTCCCGATGCGAGTGTTATCACAAACATTCTGGCAAGCGGCAGGGAAGAATGCTTCGTTACCGTTAAAAAGGACGGAAAAGTTGTTAGCGGTTACGAGAAAATCGACGGCGATTTTTATCTTAAAGTGACCGAAACGGGCGTTTACGAGATAGAGTATTCGGGCAAAAAATCGGGCGAATACAATAAAGAGATCAAGCGCATTACGGTAGACGACGGTATTCTTGCCGTAAATATCGACGATATTCCCGATAGTTTTGCCGTCGGCTCGACCTATGAATTCCCGTCGGCTGAGTTTTATCTCGGCGACGAAACCGCCGTCGTTACGGCTAAGATAATAACGCCGTACGGCGAACAAAAAAGCGGGGAAATAACTTTTTCCGAAGTCGGAAAATATACGCTGGACTATACCGCCGTCTTAGGCGGAGAAAATCGCAACTGTAGCAAAGATATTTTTGTAAAGCATAAGATTACCGACGATTTCGATACCGATGCGAGTTATTCCTCGATGAAATCGAATAACGAAACCACTGGGGTAAAGCTCACGTTAACCGACAATAAAACCATAACTTACGGTAAAACCATCGATTTATCCGAATACACGTTTAACGATAAAACCAACAATGGCAAAACGCTTCTCGAGGTGAGTTTCGATCCTAAAAATATCGGTTCTACGGATCTCGATTCGTTCTTCGTCGTTCTGACAGACAAATACGATTCAACCAATTATATATCCGTAAGACTGAAATATCTTTCCTACACGCCTATGGCTACCTTTATGCGCGCAAGAGCGGCGAATCAGACCGCTTGGGTGGGATATTATTACGATTTCTTTTCGACTGCAAGAAGAGCGGACGCCGCAACGACGCATGAAGAGGGCGGTTTTATCTGTTCGGGAAGTTTTACGCACGCGATAGATAATTACGACTTTGACTTTATGTCAATGAAACTCTACTTCGATTACGAAACAAAGTGTCTGTATTCGCAACCGTTATGGCTTACGGGACATGACGATCTTAACGGACATCCCGAATATAACTCGCGACTTGTGCCATGGCTCGTTTACGATTTCGACAGTACCGATACCGAACTTAGCGCGGGTAATAAACCGTGGAACGGTTTTAGCACGGGCGAGGTGATTCTAAGCATATATGCGAAAGGCGCAAGCAGCGGCGCGGACGTATTTATGCTTACCGTAGACGGCGAAAAATTATCGGATCCGTTATTTGACGATAATCAGGCTCCGATCGTAACCGTGGACGTGGACGAAAACGCCGTTCCTTTTGCAAAAGTCGGCAGTCCGTATAAAATCTTCGATTACACCGCGACCGATGCCGATTCAAAAATTACCGATAAAGGCGTAGTCGTTATCAACGACGCGTCGGGTAAAACCGCCGAAATAAACGTCGACGGCACGTTTACGCCGTTGGAAGGCACTTATACGTTCCTGTACTACGCTGTTGACGCGTTCGGGCACAGGACGGAGAAGAAGATCAGAGTGACGGCGAAGAGAAATATCGACGAACCGAGTCTTTCGGTGAGTTCGGATATGCCTTCGCAGGCAAAGTACGGCGAAACCGTAACTATTGCCGATTACGAAGTAACAAACGTCGGCGCGGGAATGGCTGCCGTTACGATAGACGTAAAATGCGGCAATGAAAGCATACCCGTCGTCAACGGAAAATTTGAATGTAAAGGCGCGGTCGGTATTTATACCGTAACTTATACGATAACCGATTATATCGGTCAATCGGGCAAAGTAAGAAAAAGAATTAACGTTACGCGTTCGGAAGAACTCGGCGTTAACGAAGAAAGTATAAATTTACCCAAAGCGTTTATGCATGGCGATAAATTTGTTTTCGATAACTACACGGCGGTTTATTACGACGCAAATCTCAACGAGATTATCGTTCCCGCAACAATTACGGTAGTTGACGGAAACGGCACGACGACGATCGGACAAGACGGAGTTTATTCTCCGAAGGCAACGGAAAGCAGAAGTTACGCGACCGTGACCGTTTCTTTCGCTCGCGACAGACTGAAAAAAACGATCGCGCGCGATATTCCCATTCGGACTGCTAAAAACGGCGACGGATATATCGCAAATTATTTCGTAACGAATAACGCTTCTATTTCGATGAACAGTAACGGTTTAACGTTTACGGATGACGGCGGCGAAGAGATGAGTTTTTCCTTCGTTCGCCCGATATTTGCCGAAGAGGCTACGTTCCGTTTCATTGCGGAAGCAAGTCGTTTTAACGCGCAATCGTTCAACGTTACTCTTTCCGATAAACAAAACGGACTGCAAAAAATCGTATTAACGTTTACCAAGTCGGGTAAACTGTGGTATTGTTCGCTTAACGGCTGCGAAAAAGCGTTGACTTATGCCGATGCGGACGGATATCTGCAAATCAATTATAACAATGCGAATAAGACGGTCACCGATGCAAACGGTTCTATAATAGGCGTTGCGGATAAGACCGCGGGCGGTGCGGAATTTGTCGGTTTCGCAAGCGGGTATTTGTATCTCGACTGCAACGTTACAGGAATTTCATCAACGACCGAAATCGGTATTCGTACTATAAACAATCAGACCATAAACAGCGTTAAAAGAGATATGCAAAAGCCGTATATCAAGGCTGTCGGCGCATACGACGGAAGAGTGCCCGTCGGCGAAGAGATAAAACTCGGCTCGGTAATCGCTTATGACGTATTAAGTCCGCTCGGTGAAGTAACCGTAAACGTTAAACTCGGAGCGGAAACGTTCATTACCGAAAAAACACTCAGAGAGGGCGAAACTTTTAAGGTAAACGAATGCGGTAAATACATAATTACATTCAAAGTTGCCGATAAAAACGGTAATTCCGCAACCGATTATGTCGATTTTTCGGTGTATGATCCCGTTAAGCCGACGTTGGAATTCGATAGAACTCTTGAGAGCGAAGTGAAAGTCGGTAGAGCGTTGAAACTGTCGGGATACACGGTGAAAGATAATCAGAAAGACAAGGTTGTCGTCAGGATTTACGTCATCTCGCCCGACGGCGCGAGGGAGGCGGTCAACGGCGGAGAGTATACTTTCGGTAAAAAAGGAACGTACACCGTGGTTTATATGGCGGCAGATCCCAATAACAATTTCGTTATATACAGATTTGTCGTCAAAGCTGTATGACGCGGAGGAAAAAGATGAAAAAGATTTTATGTATGGTTATGGCGATTTGTCTTTCTTTTCTCGCAATGTCCTGTAATGGTTGTAAAAAACAAGACGACAGCAGCGGCGGCGGGAATACGGATAACGGCGAAACGATTATAAACAAAACGGATATAAAAATAGTAGACAATCGGAAAACCGATTATAAAATTATTATTCCGCAAAATTCAAGCTCGCATATCAACACCGCCGCGGCGGAACTTGTCGGTTTCGTCAAAGAGGCGACGGGCGCGGAACTCGGTATCGAAACCGACGGCGAAAGTTTTTCCGAAGAAACGAAAGCCGTTTCGCTCGGCAAAACCACTTTTTTCGCAGGCAGCGGGCTGAAATTGACGGATGAACTCGGCGAAACGGGCTACGTTATGAAACGCAAGGGCAATGCTCTTTTAATCAACGCGAAAGACGATAACGGCGTTATAAGCGCGGTATACGATATGCTCGGCGTTGCTCTCGGTCTTGAGTTTTACAGTTACGACGAATATACGCTAAACAAGTCGAACGATATGTATTTGTACGACTTTGACGTTGAATTTGTTCCGAGTACCGATATGCGCGATATTATGATGCGTTCGCTGAATACGCAGTATCGTCAGCGCATGCGCCTTTATACAGGCAAAGGTCTGGGGCATTGGATAACGTTTGCGCATACGGTTACGGGCGCAAGCTCGGCAAAATCCGCGGGTAACGATTTGTACGGCCTTTTGCCGTACAGCGTTTACGGAGAGGCCCATAAAGACTGGTACGACGCAACCCATACGCAGGTTTGTTACAGCAATGCCGAAATGCGTGCGGAAATGGTAGAGCAGATTAAACTTCGCATAATCAAAAATCCCGACGGTAAATATCTGATGATCGGGCACGAGGACAATTTCGATATGTGCGAATGCGATAACTGCGTGCAAGAAAGGTCTTTATACGGCGGTTACGGCGGGCAGGAACTTAATTTTACCAACCTCGTATCGCAGGAAGTCGACGCATGGCTTGCGGATAATTACCCCGAAAGAGAAATATTTTACGTCTTTTTCGCTTATCAGACTTCGCAGGACCCGCCCGTGAAGAAGGAAACGGTTAACGGCAAGGACGTTGCCGTAAAGGATGAAAACGGCAAAAATATTCCGTATTACGAAAACTTAAAAATTCGCAAAAACGTAATGGTAATGTATTGCCCGATCGATTCCGATTTCAGCAAAGGTTTTTCCGAAACCGAAAACGGAACGCAATATTCACAGCTTAAAGGATGGAGCGATTTATTCTCCAAGCAAGGGCTTCACAATAACATTATCGTCTGGGGGTACAGCCTTGCAGTATATAACTATTTTATTCCGCTTTACAATTTCGGCACGTACAGCAACCATTACAGATTTTATGAAGAATGCGGTGTGCATTATATAGACGATCAGGCATACGCCTCTTCGGGTATACCGTGTTTCGAGGCGATGCAGATTTATATTCAGTCCAAACTGATGTACGACACCTCGCTCAATTATAACGATCTTGCGTATGATTTTATCTCGCATTATTACGGCGAAGCATCGGAAACGTTTAAAGAATATTTCGACTTTTTCCGTTCGTATTACGAATATCTTGCCGAAACGCAAAACATAACCGGCAGTATATGGCAAGAGATGGGCAAAGAAGATTACTGGCCGACCGAAGTCGTTGAAAAACTTATTGACTATCTCGATAAATGTCTTAGCGATATCGAACCGTTAAAGACGAAAAATCCCGATCGTTGGCAAGTTCTTAACGACAGACTGAGAAGAGAAAGACTTACGCCGATATACCTTATGTTTACCCTTCATATGAACGAGTCACCGAAAGATAAGCAAATCGAATATCTTGCGGATATGAAGTATTACACTAAAAAGTACGAAATACTCGAAACGAGAGAATCCGCCCGCGATATAGATACGCTTTTAGAAACGTGGGAAAGACAAATCGGAGGTTGATATGAAGAATATAAAGAAAATCGCTGTATTTTGTTTGATTCTCGTGCTTTCGGCTGCGGTGATAACGGCTATAACGCTGTCCGCCTGCAAAAAGAATAATCAGACGTCTTCTTCGTCCGAACAGCAAGAATCTCTGACTATAAGCGATAAGTCTATAGAGCTTTTCGAGGACGAGATTTATACGTTGACGGCGACAACCGATTCTGGCGAAAGCGTGAAATGGTCTACAAGCAACGCAAAAGTCGTGTCGGTGTCGGCTCAAGGGGTGGTTATCGCGAAATCCGTCGGCGAAGCCGTTGTTTACGCAAAAGCGGGCGATGCTGCTAAAGAATGTAAAGTCAAAGTAGTCAAAGACACAGGCTCCGCGGTTATGGAATTTGAAAAAAACGTTATAAACCTTTCGGTTGCGACGGGTGCGGAAAAAATCGTCGGCAGCGTTACGATTAACGGGGAAAAGTCCGCTCTTGACAAAAACAACGCTACGTTTGTCGTCGATAACGATAAAATCGCAAAAGTGTCCGCGGACGGAACAATAACGCCGATAACGCCGGGCAGCACGTTCGTTTTCGTAACTTCGGGCAAAAAGACAAAAGTAGTTTCGGTTGAAGTTTATACGATGCTTATAGCAACTGCGGAAGATTGGAACGCTATGCTGAGCGCGGACGGCGATCTGAACGCCCGTTATCTTGTAGTAAACGATATAGACTTTACGAATACGGAATACGCCGTAAAAACCGAAAACAGCGACACCGTTATTCTTTCAAACAGTTTTGCCGGTTACCTTGACGGCGGCGGACATTCGATAAAGAACATAACCATGCCGTCGACCCTTGTCGAACAGTCGTTGTTCGGAACCGTTGTCGGTTTGGAAATGAAAAATATTTCGTTTGAAAACGTAAAATTTACTTCGGTTGCATGCGGCATAGCCGTAAGAATGATACAGCATTATGACGAAGTTGACGAGAACGGAAACGTGATTCCCGATTCGACGGTAGTGGCTTACAACAATATCAAAAACGTTTCGTTCGATTTTGTTTACGAAAATAACGGTATTCGCGGAATATGCGGAAAGTATTACGGCGGAGGGCTTGAGAACGTATTCCTCAACATGCGGATGGCAAACGGAGGGAAACTCAATAAAGCCACGGATTACGCAGTAACGAACGTTTTCTACGTCTGGCAAAACAATAACTATTTAAATAATGTTATAGTGCTTGCCGAAAACGGCGACGTCAGCACGGACTGGACGGTTACGGAAGGTTCGCGTGACGTAAGCAAGGACTTGATTTTTGTTTTCGGGAACAAAATGGAGGCGTGCTATAAAGCAAGAATGATTTTTGATCCCGTAGTATGGTCGGTTGTCCCCGGCGAACTGCCGAAATTAAAATAATGGAAAAAAACTGTCTTTGACAGATGGTAATAGGAGGAAATATGAAAAATTTCAAACTGAAAAGTATGCTGATTCTGCTTGCTTTGGTGTTTTCGACGGTGATGTTTGCGTCGTGTTTCAATACAGATACCGAACAAGCGAACCTCAATCTTGCGGAATTAAAAGCAAACGACGTTGTGCTGACGCTTTCCGACGGCACATATTCGCATGAGGTCGATTACGAGGTCGACAAACTCACGCTTTCGGCTACAGCCGAGGCTGAAAATGCAAGCGTTGAGGGCGTTGGCGAAAAGGCGTTGGAGGTCGGTTCTAATTCTTTCGTCGTAACCGTTAAAGTTGCCGAAGAATCTAAGAATTATACCGTAATCGTTACGCGTAAATCGCCCGATCTCGGTCTTAAAGAGATTAAAATCGGCGATAACGTTCTTACTGCGGGCAATGACGGCGTTTACGTTTATAACGTTGAAAACTCCGTCGATTCTATAGAACTTATCGCAACGGCTGTTAAATCGTACGCAACCGTAGAGGGCGCGGGCGAGAAAACTCTTGCCGTAGGCGAAAACACGTTTACGCTTAGCGTAAAAGCGGGCGGGCAGTCTGAAAATTATACCGTAAAGGTAATTCGCGCCGCCGCGGAACTCGGACTTAGCGAAGTCAAAATCGGCGACGAAGTTCTTACCGCTTTAAGCGACGGAACGTATAAGTATACCGTAGCCAATACGGTAACCGAAATCACGCTTACCGCCGTAGCCGTAAACGCAAACGCAACGGTAGCGGGCGCGGGCGTTAAGCAAAATCTCGTCGTGGGCGAAAACAGATTTGAAATCACTGTTTCGGCAGGCGAAGAAAACAAGACTTATACCGTAATTGTCGTTCGCGAAAAGAGCAGCGTGAACACCATCGCCGAAGTAAAGGTTAACGGAAACGTTGTAAATTATGACGACGACGAAAACGCATATCTCGTAACCGTAAACGACAAAAACGCAAGTATAGTCGTAACTCTCACAAGCGAGGTATCGTCCTATGTAATCGCTCCCGCAACGGGCACGCTTACCGAAGGCGAAAACGAATTTACCATAACCGTTACCGCCGAAAACGGAGCGACCGCCGCTTATACGCTTATAATCGAACTCGTGTTGCCCACTTACAACGTTACTTATAGCGGTAATATCGAAGGCGCGGTCGTCAGCGAAGGCTTTACTTACAAGCATGGCTCGGCACAAACTCTTAACATAACCCTTGCCGAAAAATACACGCAGTCTTACGACAAAATAACCGTAACTTACAAGGTAGGCGACGGCGAAGAAAAGAACGCAACGCTTGACGGTAATTTCGGGTTTACCGTTCCCGCCGAAGAAGCTACGGGTAACATTACCGTAATCGTCAAAGGTATTGAAATAAACGTTTATACCATAACGTATCATAAAGACGGGCAGACCGTTACGGAAAAGGTAGAGTACGGCGCAAACGCTACAAAATGCGAAATAACGCCGAATACCGAAACGAAAGAAGTTCTCGACGGTTATACTTACAGCCATTACGAAAGATGGGTAACCGAAGAAAACGGCATCGGCGTTGCATCTTTTGAAAATGTAACCAAGGACATGGACGTTTATTATAAAGACGACGTGCTTGTTCGCGGCGAAGTTGCTTATTACGCTCCGATGGGCGGTGCTATAACTTATTACACCATTCAACAAATGAACCGATACGTTGCAGGGAACGAGAACGGCAACGTCGAATTCAAGGTTCTTATCAAATCGCTCGCAACCGACGGTCAGCAGGAAGAAGCGGGTAAAACGTCATTCGTTATTTACGGAACGGCAACATGGAGCGCGGTTAACGAACTCGGCGTTTCCGTTCTTGAGCAGTATCTCAATAAATGGTTTACCGTAAAGGCTACCGCAGCCGATAAAAAGGTTACAGTTTACAACCCCGACGGAACAGTTGCCGCCGAAAAGGTATTCGAGGCTTACGCCGCAAATACGATTTCCCTTGCAATGCATGCCGACATTGCCGTTGCTGCCGTAAATCCCGCAATACCCGAAATTTGCACGGTTACTTATCTTGATGAAAACGGCGACGAACTTTACAGCGAAAAAGTTATCAAAGGTTCCGCGTCCGCTTACGAATACTCCAAAGCCGACAAAGATATGGGCAAGGGGTATACCGGCATATATACCGGCAAATGGGCTAATATCGACGGAACCGACGTTGATCTGACTATTGTTAACGAAAGCATAACGGTCAAATACCTGATAACCGAAACTCTTGTTTACATTAACTTGCCGAAATACGACGAAAACAGCGGATATAAGACGGCAATGAGCGTCAACAAGTACATTCAGCCCGACGAGGCAGGAAAGATTGTTTTCAAGGTAAGACTTAACAACGAAAGCGGTACCGCGTTCAATATATATGAAACCACGGTGTGGTCGGCTGATATTGTTGGCGTAGGTCAGTGGGTAGACGTCGGAGATTTAAGAAAAACTTGGTATACCGTTGAATTCGATTCGGTTACGGGCGTTTTAAAAATCTATGACGGAAACGGAATTGCCGATGCAGGTCATACAAAAACGTTTACTAAAAAAGACTGCAAAGGAATATCCGTTGTAGTGGGCGCGGGTAGCGTAGATATCGCTGCCGTAAATCCCGAAGAGCAAAAACCGTTCGGAACTAATATAGGCGAAGTTTTTGTGGAATCGGCTGCGGACGCGACCGTTGAAACTCCCGATTTGTACGAAAAGGTTATGAAACGCACGAGTTATACTGCCGATACTTTTACAACTACCGATATTTCCGGGTATACGGAAATAAGATTTAAAACGTTATATACCAAGAACTGGTACTTATTCGACGGCGGTTGGGGTGCAACCGATCTTGATTGTACCGAGTGGATAGAGTGGCAGCTTGTAAAAAACGGTGAAACATGGACTTTGAATATTTATTCCGATTCCAAAACTTACAAAACCGAAACAGGTCTTACGGGAAGCTCTCTCAGGGACGTATTTAAGAATAAATGGTCCGATATGAAGGGTGGCGGAATCGGTTCATCCGACGACTATGTCTGGACAACCGAACTTCGCGCAAAATAAAAACAAAAAGAACAATGAAAGGCGAGAGCGAGTTCTCTCGCCTTTTAAAAAAGTGTGATTTTTCGCAAAGGGAAAAGCAATGAATAAAGATTTTATATGGGGTGTCGCAACCGCGGCATATCAGATCGAGGGCGCAGAAAACGAGGGTGGCAGAGGCAAAAGCATTTGGGACGGAGAATTTACCAAAGGCAGAATTTTGGGCGATATGAACGGCGAAATTGCCTGCGACCATTATCACAGATACGAAGAGGACGTCGCATTGCTTAAAAGTTTAGGCATAAAGAATTATAGATTTTCCATAAGCTGGCCGAGGATATTTCCGAACGGCACTGGCGAGGTGAATTTGCAAGGCATTGAGTTCTACAAAAACCTCGTTAATCGACTTATAGCCGCAGATATTACTCCGTGGGCTACGATTTATCATTGGGATTTGCCGCGTAAATTATTTGAAAAGGGCGGGTTTTTAAACGAAGAAATCAGCGATTATTTTGCCGATTACGCCAAAACGGTAGTCGAAATTTTCGGCGATAAGGTTAAAAATTATTTCATTTTCAACGAACCGCAGGTGGTGGTCGAGGACGGACACTACACGGGTGCGCATGCTCCGTTTTTGCGGCTTTCGAGAAGCGATGTGTTTAAGGTCGCGCATAACGTGCTTTTGTGCATAGGAAAAGCCGAAAAGGCTATGCGTCGGGCTGCAAAACATAAACTCAACCTTGGCATTTCGCCTTGCTTTACGCCTATGATACCAAAGCGAAAAGAGGATGCCGAGCTTGCTTTAAAGTATCATTTTACGCCGAACGGAGAGTTTTACGACGGTTGTTTTTTCACCGATGCGCTTATTAAAGGGGAGTTTACCGATGATTATAAAAAGTGGTTTGCCGAATACGGCTATAACCCGTCGGAAGAAGATATGAAGATCATCAAAAGCGATTTCGACTTTTTCGGCGTAAACTATTACCACGGATTTTATGTAGAAAACACGGGCGACGGAATGAAAAAAATATCTTTTACGCCGTCTAATAAAATCACCGCGATGAACTGGACGGTAACGCCCGAGGGTATTGAATATTTAGTCAGATATTATTACGAAAGATACGGTTTACCGATACTCTTTGCCGAGAACGGCGTGGCAATCAGCGAATGGAAAACGCTCAAAGGCGATATTCCCGACGATATGCGTATAGATTATATACGTCGGCATCTGGAAGAGATTAAAAAAGTTTCCGAAAAATATCCTGTAATAGGTTATTTTTATTGGTCTTTTATGGATAATTTTGAATGGGCGTTAGGGTATACTAAACGATTCGGGCTCGTTTACGTGGATTACGAAACGCTTGAACGAACGCCGAAAAAGAGCGCGTACTGGTACAAAAAAGTTATCGAAACCAACGGTGAAGACCTTTCATAGAGCGTAACGGCTCGGATAAAACAGGCAGTTGGAAAGTAATAGAGTGACGGAGTAGTTTACTTACCCATAAACCTGAACGAATGCGAGAGCATCCGGCTGTTAACCGGAGGGTGAATAGACCTTGAAATATGAACCATTGTTGTTCAGTTTCAAGGTCTTTTCTTATGCGAAAACGTAGGTTATTCCCGGTGAAAAGCCATGTTTAGGAAAAGGGACAAAAAATTGTCATCCAGCTTATTCGCACAATCACGTAGAGAAAGAGGCGTAACTCTTCGCTGGAAGATCTAAAGTCTTAAGCAGGATAGCTACGACCTCTATTCACATGAAAATTATAACACAAACATTTAATCAGGAAAATCAATATGAAATATTTATGTTGCAATTCAACTATATTTTACCAGTACGTAAAGAAAACTGCGTTAAACGGGTTAATACTTGACGTATAAGCCGCAAGCAGAACGAAGTATTAGTCAAAAATATGTCGTCAGACCATGGTTCGTATTATTCTTGTCTGGCATACGGCGTAAATTGCAAGTTTTGAAAAAAACACCTGAAAAAAAGATATTGAATTTTTTTCGTTCGTGTGGTACAATCACCTTATAAACGATATGATCGTACGAGGTTTATTATGAACGGAAACAAGATTATTACCGCTTTGCTGGTGGGAGTATTCGCTACGACGTCCTGCAAAAAAGCCGCCGAGAGTTTTCGGATTATATCTCCGGGCGGCAAAGTTTCGTTGAACAACGCCGAAATAGCGGATTTTATAGACGATTATTATTTCGGGAAAAGCCTTGAGTATATCGATAAAAGCAAAGGCGACAGATATTTCCCGGATTCCGTCGGAATTAAATGGAACGGCGTCTGCGGAGATTACGAATTAACGGTGTCTTTAAGCGAAGATTTTTCAAATGCGGTAACGTATAACGGTGAAGGTTCAGGCGCGCCGATCGACGGGTTATTTACCGGAAAAACTTATTTCTGCAAAGTAAAGTCGTCGAAAGACGGGAAAGAAAGCGAAGTAAAACGGTTCGCGACCGAACGCGGACCGAGGACCGTAAAAATAGACGGCGTTTCCAATACCCGCGATATCGGAGGGTATCCGACGGGCGACAAAGAAATAAAACAGGGTATGGTTTATCGAGGAGCGACGCCCGAAAAAATTACGGCGGGCGGTCTGAAAGAATTTTCGGCTCTGGGAATAAAAACGGTAATCGATTTACGCGAAAGATCTAGCCGCAATGAAAATATGCCGGGTATAAATTATATCGACTTGCCCGAAAAGGGCGGACCGTGCTACGCGCGCGGCGACAGAAACCTGTCGGAAGAACCGTTTACTTCCGCGCTCGTTCAATCGGTTAAAGTATTCGCCGACGAGAGTAATTATCCGATATATTTTCATTGTCAGATAGGCAGGGACAGAACGGGTACGCTTGCGTTTATAATAAACGGACTTCTCGGTGCCGACGAAAAAGATCTCGCGCTCGATTACGAACTGTCGTGTTTTTCGGCGGCGGGTTGCGTCGATTATGACGATAAAAATAAACAAATCGACGATATGACGACTAATTTCAACGGTATGAAAGCGTATTTTATTAAATATTCGCAGATGAAAGGATTAAGTTCTGCAACCGTTCAAAGCGGCATCGAAGCGTTTTTAATCGATAACGGCGTCACGGCAGAGGAAATTACGAAAATAAAAGAAATACTTCTCGATTGACGTAAATAAAGGCGGCTTCGGGGTCTGAAACCCGGAAGCCGCCTTCGTATTATTCGGTTTTTTCGCTGCGCGAAACGGTTTCTTTGAATTTACGGTATTGTCGGTAGAAAGTTACCGAACTGTTAAACCCGCACTTTTCCATTATTTCGCTGACGGACAACGTTTTTTCCGACAGCAATTCAACCGCTTTTTGCATTCTGATCTGGTTAAGGTAAGTTTTGAAAGGTACTCCGACGCACGTATTGAACAGGTAACTGCATCTGCCTTCCGAATAACCGAAGTTTTTTGCCATCGATTGCAGGCTGATTTGCTCGGCGAAGTGTTCGTTTATATAGTCGATGAAGCCGATTGCTTTTTCATTCGCGTACAGCGTTTCGCGGCGGTGCAAAGGGTAGGCTTTTATGAGCGCGTCGAAGAAAAGATTTGCGTAAGAGCAGTTAAGTAAATAAGTTTTGTCTTTTGCGTTCAGCCAGTCGTTCAGGATTTTTATCGCGGGTTTATTTTTTTCTTTGTCCGTCATAAACGAAGGAAAAGTCATATTTTCATATCGTCTGGTTAAATTTACGGTATATTCTTTACCCAAAACTATAACTATCGCAGATAAATTTTTTCTGTAATAATCGTAACTGTGTATCTGAAATTTATCCACGAAGCAAATGTCGCCGACGGTGAGAGTCTGTTTCTGATCGCGAATCCTGGCGACGGTTTCTTCGCGCTCTATATAAGCGAATTCAAGGCTTTCGTGATAGTGAGGAATTTCCAGAAGGTAAGGTTCCTTTTTAAGAAATATATGAAAATTGTCGTCTGCTTCGGTCTGGTAGAATAAATCCAACTTTTCTACGTTGTAGGGGTTTTGCATAATAATCCTGACGCTCCGATAAGTAATGACAAAGCCTATTATAACAGAATTTCGGGAAAAGTCAATAAATGTATGAAAATTAACGTAAATAATCGTAAGCGGTTTTAATAACCTCTGATTTGTGAATTATAAACACGTGAAGTTTTGACACAAACAACGGGGTTTTCGATATAGATTTTTTTCCTGTAATGGGTTAGAATATTTATATAATCGGGTAGGCGCGGAATTACGAAAATGATTTCTCTTTTTCACCTTTGAAAAGAAAATCTTTTAGCCGAAATTAAGGAGGAAAGTTTAATGACGAAAACGTTTCGCAAAATATCTGTATTGACATTGTTTACGGTATCGTTCTGCGTTTTTTTTGCGCTTGCGGGTTGCTCCGATAGCGTCGGCGATTCTTCGAAGAACGGTAAAAATACGTATACGGTCAACTTCGATCTTTGTACGGAACTTGAAACGACGAAAGTTTTGCCGAAAAAAGTCGAAAGCGGTTCGAGGATAAACAAACCGCAGATTTACGTTACGGGCGATTACGAAGAAACGTGGGAAATCGAAGGTTGGTATATGGAAAAAACCTACGTTACGGAATGGGACTTTTATTTCGACGAAGTCGAATCCGATATGACGCTTTACGCCAAATGGAAAGCAAATATGCAATACTCCGTCAATTATTATAAGAACGGCGAAGATTATCCTACGTATACGACCAAAATAAAGTCGGGATTGCAGGCTGCAGAGTGCGACGAACAATTCAAGGGTTACGAAGTTTTCGGCTATTACACGTCCGCCGATTTTACGACGAAATTCGATTTCGAAACCCCGATTACCTCGACTACCGATATTTACGTTAAATTGTCCGATTATATTTATTTCACGCCGAGATATTTGTCTATGGCGGACAGTAAAGACGGCACGTCGGCGTCGCTTGCCCGCGACGGTAAGAGCGTAGAAATAACTTACGCCACGCCGAAAAGTTTTATATACGCGAAAGATCTGAATTTTGCGACGAACGGGTACGAACTTCTCGAACTCGCGTATAAACTCGACGGCGGCGCGCGCGCGGATATTTATTGGTACGCGTCGGACAGCGACGGTATGCCGATTGCTAATCAATTCGATTTCAACGAGATCACGAAGAGCGTCGGCGCGAAAGATTACGGCGCGGATATAACCGTGGACGAAGACGGCTGGACGCACGTCGTATACGATCTTACCCGTCCGAAGGGTTATACGGACGGCAGTATTACGTCGCCTCTGAAAGACATTGCCGTTCTCAACGGTTTCCGTCTGGACGTTACGGGTAATTACGCCAACGCCACGCTTACGGTAAAATATATCAAAGCGCATAAAAAACCCGCCGCCACGAGTAACGACGTAAATATCCACGTTGACGAAAAGCGCGTTAAAACTATAACGGTTCCGGTCGGCGAAACGCTCGAACGGCCGAACGACGCCGATATAGTTACGGGCAGAAGAGTAGAGGGCTATTATACGACGCCTGCTTTCGACGACGGCAGCGAATACGAGTTCGGGTCGACCGTTGAAGAGGAAACGAATCTTTACGCGAAACTTTCCGACTATATATACTTCAACGGCGCAATGATTAAACAATTCACGCCTTTGGACGGAGCGGATACGACGTTAAACTCCGACGGAACGGTAACCGTCGCAGGCGCGAACGGGTCGTACGTACACAAGAAAGGACTTAACCTTGCGGTGAACAGAAGGGGCGAAATCGAGATAAGGGCGAAACTCGTCGGCATAACGAGGGTAGACGTCTGGATTTTCGGGGCGTATTCGTTAAACGGCGATTATAAAGTCGGCACCGATTACGGCGCGGACAACGGAGGATTAAGGTATCGCGGCGTAAACGCAGCGTACGGATATACCGCGGTAGCCGACGGAGAATACACCGTTATGACGTTCGATCTTGCGTACGCCAACGATAATTCGGCGAAAGATCTGATTCTCGAAACGATAGCGGGTATAAGAATCGAAACGGCGGCCGTCGATTCTTCCGTATCCGAACCGAAAATGATTATAGATTACGTAAAGACCAAGACCGTAATACCCGACGGTAATTTAGCCGTAAGATATTACGTAGGCGAAACCGTTAAGCATACCGCGAAAGTAAACGTCGGTTCGTACGTGCCGAAATTGAAAGACGAAGACGTCGCTTTCGGAAGGCAAATCGCGGGGTATTATACCGACGCGGCGTTGACAAACGCATTCGACTTTACGAAAACGATTTCCGCCGATACGAACGTATACGTCAGACTTTCGGATTATGCGTATTTTAACGGAGAAATGCTTAAAAACGGATTTACGGGCGGCGCTGCGACGAAGACGTTGAACGCCGACGGCACGCTGACACTGCTCGGCGCGGATAAGGATAAGTTTATTCACCAAAAAGGACTTAACCTCTCCGTCGAGGGCGCGAATCGCGTTGAAATCAGGGCGAAACAAAACGGCGTTTACAGGCTCGACCTGTATTTGTTCGGAAATTATACGCTTGACGGTAAAGATGCGACGGCGACCGATTATTCTTCCGACTTAAGGTATCGCGGCGTAGACGCGTCTTACGGCTACGGCGTCGTAAACGACGGCGAATACGTAATAATGACTTACGACCTGTCTTATGCCGGCGGACAGACGGCGAAAAATCTCGTATTTAACGTTATTAACGGTTTCCGCATAGACGTAACGGGCGTAAACGAAAGTATAACCGATTCGACTATTATGATAGATTACGTTAAAATCATAAAACGATAATGATCGTCCGAAATGCGTTCAAATATATTATAAGGAGAGAAAATCCAAATGAAACAAAGTAACAAAAAAACGTTGATCTGCGTATTGCTTTGCGCTCTGTTTTGCGCGGTCACGGCGTTTGCGTTCGCAGGCTGCAAAAAGACGGAAGCCGCAAAAAAATACGCCGTTATATTTATGGACGGCGAAACGCAGATAAGCGAACAGACAGTTGAAGCGAATAATGAAGCGGTAAAACCCGCAGATCCGGCGAAAGAGTCGACGGCAGGCGAAGTTTATACTTTCGCCGGCTGGTCTTTAACCGAAAACGGCGAAACGGTAACGGACTTTACGATTAAAGCCGATACTACTTTTTACGCGGTGTACACGCCGGCGACAAGACAGTACAAGGTTACGTTTATGAACGGAACCGAAAAACTTTCGGAAAACGACGTCGATTATAATACGACTGCCGCCGCGCCTGCAACCAATCCCTCTAAGCCGTCCGACGCAGGTAACGATTATACGTTTGCGGGCTGGTCTTTAACCGAAAACGGCGAAACGGTAACGGACTTTACGATTAAAGCCGATACTACTTTTTACGCGGTATATACGTCGGTAACGAGAAAGTACAAAGTCACGTTTATGAACGGAAGCGAAAAACTTTCCGAATCCGAAGTCGACTATAACGGCGTTGCCGCCGTTCCGACGCAAACCCCTGCGAAAGAATCTACCGTAGACACGGTTTACACTTTCGCCGGCTGGGCTTTAACCGACGGCGGCGAGAAAGTCGACGAACTTAAAATAACGGGAGATACTACTTTTTACGCGGTATATACGCCGGCGATAAGACAGTACAAGGTTACGTTTATGAACGGAAGCGAAAAACTTTCCGAATCCGACGTAGACTATAACGGCGTTGCCGTCGCTCCGGCGCAAACCCCTGCGAAAGAATCTACCGTAGACACGGTTTACGCTTTCTCCGGCTGGTCTTTGACCGACGGCGGCGAGAAGGTCGACGAACTTAAAATAACGGGCGATACGACGTTTTACGCCGTTTATACGCCTTCCGTAAGGAAGTATAACGTACAATTTATCGGCGATGACGTAGACGTAACCGTTTCCGTCAACGCAAGAGAGAACGTTCCCGCGCTTAAAGACGAAGAAGGCGCGCTCGGCAGAAAGATAGTAGGTTATTATTCCGACGAAGGATTCGGAACCGAATTCGATACGGAAGCCGAAATATTAAAGGATACCGTCGTTTACGTAAAACTTTCCGATTACGTCTACTTCAACGGCGCGATGCTCAATAAATTTACGGACGCAAATGCGACGAAGACGTTGAATGGCGACGGAACTCTTACCGTGACGGGGGTAAACGGTTCGTTTATACACAAAAAAGCCTTGAATCTGGCTATGAACGACACCAACGGATTAGAGATAAAAATAAAAACCGATTTACACGGCGGATTTATCGGGCTGCATATATTCGGCGAATATACGCAGGACGGCGTAGCGAAAACGAGTACGGATTACGGAACCCCGTATTATCGCGGTCGTAATGCCGACGGATTCGAAGGATGGAGTTGTACCGCTGCCGATAGTGACGGTTACGTGGTAATGACGTTTGATCTTGCCTACATTTCGAAAAACGCAACGAAATCCGACTTTGCTTTCAGAGTTATCAACGGATTGAGAATAAATATTTCCTCCGGAACGGAGTCAAAGATAACCATAGACTATATAAAATCTATAAAGATAGAAAGTTCGTACAACGTCAACTATTACGTTAACGGTGCGGTTAAAAAGACCGCTACGGTCAAAGAAGGCGAAAAGGCGGTTGCGCTTAAAGACGAAGAAGGCGCGCTCGGCAGACAGATAGCCGGATATTATACGGACGCTGCGTTTACGCAGGTATTCGATATGGCAAACACCGCTATCACGCAAGACACGAACGTTTACGTCAAACTTTCCGATTACGTTTATTTCAACGGCGCAATGATGAGTAAGTTTACGGGCGGCAATGCGACGAAGACGTTGAACGCCGACGGCACGCTGACGCTGCTCGGCAAGGATAAGGATAAACTTATTCACCAAAAAGGACTTAACCTTTCCGTCGAAGGCGCGAATCGCGTTGAAATCAGGGCGAAACAAAACGGCGTTTACAGGCTCGACCTGTATTTGTTCGGAAATTATACGCTTGACGGTAACGTGGCGACGGGGACCGATTACGTTGCCGACTTCAGGTATCGCGGCGTAGACGCGTCTTACGGTTACAGCGTGGTAAACGACGGCGAATACGTAATAATGACTTACGACCTGTCTTATGCCGGCGGGCAGACGGCGAAAAACCTCGTATTTAACGTAATTAACGGTTTCCGCATCGATATAGTCGGCGTAAACGATAAAATAACCGATTCGTCGATTATGATAGATTACGTTAAGATTATAAAAAAATAGGAGCAACTTGAATAAATGAAAAAAGGCATTGCGTTGTTTTTGTCTTTGATTTTAACGTCGTGCGTGGCGGGGTGCGGTAATTCTTCCGAAAAACCGAGCCCCGGCCCGACGCCGGGCGTAAAGACCGAAAAAAAGGTCGTCGACCTCGCGGGGCAGACGGCTTTATCCGAAACGGTTACGAAATCAAATCAATATGCAAACGGAGTACAGGCGTATTACGTCGACAACGACAGAACGACTTACGTCGTGTCAAACCGAAATACGGATTTATATCACGAACTTTCGGGTAAAAAATTCGTTTCGAGTTTTCGTAATAAGCAGGGCGAAGAATATCTGTATAACACTATGGATTCTTACGTCGTATACGGCAACGAATATTATTACGGCAGTGACGGACCGACCGACGCGAGAATAAACACGACCAAACTCGGTTATTACTATTATTCGACTTACGTCCGCGATATGGGTTTCGACGACGCCGTGCCGCTTCATCTCGAAAAAGCGTACCATACCTATTCCGATCGCACTCAACAGCAATACCGGGTTATCGCCGACGACAAAACGAATTATCTTACCGAATTCGGATACGAGATAAAGGTTAAAAAATCGCGCGTTTCGGGTATCGAACTTCGCGACGGCGACGAAACCGTAACCGAATTGAAAGAAGGAACCTATACTTTCGATAATCTCGGATATATAGGTCTGAATATCGCAAAGGCGGGAATCGTCGGTATAATAACCGTCGGTCAGGGTACGAAAGTTTCGGTGTCGGTAAACGCGAAAAACTACGTTATAAGGCAATATCTTCCGCTGAACGGCATATCCGCGATGGGCGAAGAAACTTTTGCCAACAGGCTTTACACGGACGAAACGCATTCTTTCGCGGGGCTGAGAAAAGCGTATACCGAAGAAACGGAATTGTTGACGGAAGATAATATTTCCGTCGAGGCGAAAGACGGAGCGAGATTCGTCGGCTATAACCGCCTTACCGGCGCGTACGAATTCGTAATCGACGGGCAGGGCTTTAACGAATCTTACTATAAACAACCGCAAAAGAAATATTTCGAAAGCGTTAAGGTAAGCGGCGCGAACGACGACAGAGTCGCGTATCTTTCGGTTAAAACGGTTTTCCCGTTAGAGGGTGCGGCAATCGCCGATAAAAACGGAAATCTTTTGCCCGTACCGTTGCAGGTCGGTAAAAATTTCGGGCATGAAAAAGAAGAGCCGATATACAATCCTACGGACGCGAAATACGGCGAAACGATATTGCCGCTTTGCATAAAATCGGGTGAAGAATACGAATTTACCGTAGTAAACGCTTATCAGAAGTGGGGTAATTACGACCTTAAACAACTTTCGTCGATAGAATACTTCATATCTTATTACCATTTGTCTACCGGGGTAACCGAAACCAACTGTATCGCGCCGTATTATTCGGCGGGGGCGAAAGGCGGGTTCGGGGTTGCCTGGGTCTTGCCCGATTTCAGAGGTTGCAGCGGTAACTTCTGGGCAGACGACGAAACGCAGACGGGCGATCCGCAATATAACTCGGTCGGCACGCTTTGCGCTCCAACCGATAACTACGGCTTGTCTATGGGCAATTATAACGGTTCCGACATAGCGTATTCCGGTCTTACTTACGCCGATCTTACCTACTCGTATACGTCGGCGGACGGAAGTTACGAATATTCGATGCGACACGTCGAGATGCCGCAGAAAGACGAATCGAGAACCTATTACACGATAGAGTTTACCTTCCTCGAAGATACGTTTATCGATAACGAAGCGTTCAGCATAATAGGTTTCGACGGAAGAAAAGGCACGTATAAAAATTCGGCGTATCTCGACGAAAACGGCAATCACACGGAACTTATCAATCCGACGAAGAAGGGCAATATCGAAATTTATAAACTCAATAAAGAAGGATCGTATTTTACCTATTACGGTTTGCCGTCCGCTCTCAAGGACGAAACCGGTAACTTCGGATGTATCGTAAAAGATTATTCGATAACCGTCGGCGGAAAAGAAACCGACGTGGGACTTGCGTTCCTTAACGATTTCAGATCAAACCCGACGTTCGGCGATCTCAATTACGGCAGTCTTACTCTCGACGAATCGGTATCTTTCAAAAAAGGCGATAAAATCAGCGTAGACGTGATTTTGTTGCCGTACGGATCGGTCGGGCAGGAAACTTGCGAAAACGTAATTAAGGTTTATAACGACAGCGTCAAAAACGCGCTTACCGTTACGGCGGCGGTCGGAACGGTAACCGCCGACACCTGGATACCTACCGTGGCGGCGCAGAACGGGGTTGCGGAGTTTACCCTCACGGGCGGAACTTACGAAAATTCCGACGAAGTAAATTACGCGGTCAAAGTTCAGGGATACGATACGCTTACAAGACCGAAAATTTACGAAAAAGTAAACGGCGAATGGGTGCCTTATAATTACGCTACGGAACTCGGTTACGACGGTTACGGCGTTCTTTGCGAGAACGAAAAACTTACTTATACGTTCGTCTTTACCCAGAACGCCGCGGGCAGAACGTTCAGGGTAGTTACCGAATGATTACCCGAAAACATTAATTGTACAGGAGATTTTTCATGAAAAAAGATTCCAGACGAAAATTATCTATAATATCCGCATTGACGGCAGCGATGATGCTTACGGCTACCGTAGGCTGTAAAGACAAAACCCCGGTTTCTCCCGGCGGCGAAGAACCGACCGATACGATTCGGGTCGAACCGCTCGATCTCGGAAGCGATTTCAACCCGGCTTATTATCCCGTTAAAGAAAAAATAACGCAACGCGAAGGAAAAATAGACGTCGTAATAGTTTTCAACGGGCTTCAACCCGGTTGGAGAGCCTTGGCAAAAGAATACGAACGTCTGCACAGCGGCGCCGTCACCGTCAAGTTATACGAAGACAACTATTCTTCGGCTACTTATAAAGACGCGCTTACTTACCAGATAACGAATAAAAATACCGACTGGGATATAGTTCAGGGTAACATAGTTTCGAGCCTTATCAATAAGTACTGTGTAAATATGTATACCTACGTAAACGGCAGAAACGCTTACGCGGGCAATAAAACGTGGAGTAACGTAATCGAAGAAGACGCGTATATTACCGATAAGACCGGTACCAACACCAGCACTTATATAATGAATTCCGAAAGCCTTCTTACCGCGTGGTTCGTAAACACGGTCGCTTTGCAGGCTGCCGGCGAACAGGGGTATACCAACAAAAACGGCGAAGCGGGCAACCCCGTTACGTGGGACGATCTTATGAACCTTTGCGATTGTATGCAGAAGGCGGGGTATTCCAATCCGCTCGGAATATCGCTTACGAAAGACAGTATAGGCGAGTATACGTTCTCGTGGCTGTTAAGGGTGTACGGCGATTACTATTTCAGAAACGAATACGAAGGGATAATGAAGAATAAGAATTACGTTTACGATCCGACTTCCGAAAATCCCGAAAACGATATTAATTACGCGATAGATTACACGTGGCTTTTCAATAAAGTACTCGACGAGTCGTCCGAAAAGTATATAGGACCGAAGAGCGCGAAGTTCAAAGAATTTATCGGTCAGTTCGACAAGATGAAATCGTATCTTCCCGCCGGCGCGAAACAGACGACCATGGAAGAAATGCGTAACAGATTCCAGACGCAGACCAACGGTAAAAACGATCCGCAGATAATTCTCGATTATTCCGGTTCCGGGCTCGGTTTTCTCAGCAGCGAAACGAGCAACTTCAAAATCGACTTTTTCGATTATCCCCGGATGGTAAGCGAGGGCAACTTCGTACCCGAAAATACCGTTACGAGGGACGTCGGCGGCAACGGCGGTTATCTGTCGATAATAGACCACGATTCCGCGCAGGACGCGCTCAATCTCGACTTCATGAAATTCGTGATGTCCCCTTACGGTCAGACGATTTATTACGACGCGTTGAGTAAAACTTCGGTTACCCCCAAGGGCTTGACTCTCGTTAAAAACAACCTCGTAAAGATACCCGAAAACTGGAAAGCGTTCTTCGCTACGGATAAAATTTCGTTCACCGGTCTTGCGGATAACAACGAATTCGTCCGTAATATGATTCTCAATCTCGGCGGCAACAAGACTTTACCCGATACGAGAAACGAACTGTATATGAACTATCTTGCGGGTACGGGCGACGACGCTATAAATACGAATACGTTTTCGACGCGCTGGGCGACTGCGCTTCTCAAAGGTTGGAACGAATACGCAACGGCGCAGAAGTGGAACGTAAATTGTTACAAATACCCGGGTAACGGCACTCAATACGGAGGAAATTAAGATTGGAAGAACAAATCGGAAATCCCGCGCCGAAGAAAATTCGTAAAGGGAAATCAAAACCCGCGTTGTTTATTTCCGTAGGTATTCTCGTCGCGGCAATCTGTATGATTGTCGCGTCGGTTATTTGCCTGCCGCGGGATAAAATAATAAAAACGAAAGGCGGAAACGTCGTCGAAGTGATCGCTTTCGAAAACGGCGGGTTGTTGTATGCCGCTTCCGACGGAACCGTCGCCGTGATGAACGAAAAAAGAAAGGTCGAAAAAGTTTATAATATCGTTTCGGCGGTCGGCGAAAGGGTCGGTTTCGGAAAAGGAATTCTGCGTAAATTTTACAAAGACGCCGACAGCGACAATTATTGGGGGCTGATCTCCGTAACCGACGGCGAATCGTCCACGTGGCTTTTTAAGGTGACCGAAAACGGCGAAAATTTCATTATAGACGACGCCGTGATTTTTACGGGCGACGCCGACAGCGTGAATTTTCTTGAACGCGGCGGTTACCTTTTCGCGCTTTGTTCGGGTCAGCAGATAGCCTCTCTTACGAGGTTTTCCGTAAACGATTTGTCTGCGCCGACGCTCGGCACGAAACTTTACAAGTGCTCGCAGGACGACGACGATAAAATTAAACTCGAAGCGATAAAAATGGCTGTCGGGGTAGATTGTATGGATTCCGACGGCGAATATATCTACGTCTTGTACGACGGCGGTTTTTTGAGAATATCCTTTGACTTTTCAACCGAAATCTACGATGAAAGCAAGGGAAGATCGTATCTCGTAGATAATATCGATACGAGCAAGTACTTTTATTTCAATCTGGACGGCGTTTCCTCCCGCGGAGGGGCGTTCGTCGAAGAATCCGGAAAATTTTTCGTCGTGGCTCAGGACGAATATATCCATACTTTCGACGTGTCGGAAATAAATTATCTCGAAGTCGGCGAAACGATGGAATGTAGCCGCGTGCGCGGAGCGTATCTCCAATCCACGCCGGCAGCGCATAAGTCCGTATTTTACGATAAACGCACGAAAAAAGCGTATATTCTGCACGAGAGTTCAAAGGACGTTACGCGCGCGGATCTTAAAACCGGTAAAACGGAACTGACCGCATCCGTAAAATTCGATATATCCAGAATAGTACAAGGTAAATCGGCAAACGACCTGTATTATCTGTATACGGATAAATACGAAACCGGCGCGTCGGGAAGAAACATTCTCGGCTTTACGGATATATCGCGCAAACTTACCGAAAAGACCTTCAAAGGACTTTTAACGACGGGTATATGCGTCGGGCTCGCCGCATTGACAGTCGTTATAATTCTTACGGTTATAGTCGTCGGGCATAAACAAGAGCAGGCGGTAAAGATCGTAAAAAAAATATTCAGGCAAAAGTTTATATATCTTGCCATGCTTCCGTCGCTTATACTTCTCGTAATATTCTGTTATTACGAGGCGATAGCGTCGATAAGGCTGTCGTTTTACGATTATACGCTCGAAAATCCGTCGATGATATGGAATAATTTTGCCAACTACAAAGAAGTGTTCTCTTCGGCGAAATCCGGCGAGGCGTTCGGTAATATGGCGTTATTTCTCGCGTTTGACCTGTTCGTGGCAATCGGTCCGCCGCTGCTGTTTGCGTTTTTCCTTTCGGTAATGAAATTGGAAAAATTGTCAAACGCCGTAAGGACGTTGTTGTTTATTACGGGCGTCGTTCCGTCCGTGGCGGGTATGCTTATATGGAAAACGGGTATTTACGATACCGAATACGGAGCGTTGAATTTCATCATTAAGTCGTTAGGCGGAAAACCGGTAGACTTTTTGGGAAGCACCGCTTACGCGAAATGGTCGGTTCTTTTAATGGGGTTTCCTTTCGTCGGCGGGTATCTTATTTTCTACGGCGGGATGATGAATATACCGTCGAGTTATTACGAGGCTGCCGAACTCGAAGGAATAGGAATATGGAAAAGACTTTTTTATATCGATATTCCGCTTATCGTTCCGCAACTCAAATATATATTCATAATGTCGTTTATCCACTCTTTGCAGAATTTCGCAAGGGTATTTACCACGACGAGCGGTTATCACGGAACCTCTACGCCTATCGTAATAATGTATCAGAATATGCTTAGTCACAATTACGGGCTGGCTTCCGCGTACGCTACGGTAATTTTCGTATTGTTGTTTTTCGCTACGTTCCTGAACCTGAGAAAGCAAAAAAGGAGCCTCGAAGATTAAGATGAAGACGAAGATAAAAAAAGCGTGTTACAGACTCGATTTTCAGATATTTATAAGCGTTTTCGTAATCGTGGCTACGGTGTTTTCGTTTATGTCGCTTTTCGTTACGGTTATAAATTCGCTTAAATCCAATTCCGAAATAATAGCGAACGTATTTTCGCTGCCTGAAGCGAAAACGATAGGCGGAAACGTTTCGTATAACTTTACAAAGGCGTGGAGCGGCGTAAAAACGTCGTTTTTAAGCAGTATAGTTCTTGCTTTAATCGGCGCGTTCGTAAATTGTCTGCTCGGGTCCATACTCGCTTATATATTTGCATATAAAGATTTTTACGGTAAAGATTTCTTCTTTATGGTGTTTATGGCGGTAATGCTGTTGCCGTCGATAATGGGTATGCCCATACTCGTACCTTTCGTGATGAACACTCTTCATCTCGGCGATACGTATATCGGTTACCTGTTGCCGAATTTTGCGGGCGGACAAGTCGGCGCGTTGTTTTTGTTTAGGACCTTTTTCGGTCAGCAACCGAGGTCGATATACGAAAGCGCGCAGATAGAGGGCGCGAACGATTTTCATATCTATCTTCATATAGCCGTTCCGCTTTCGATAGCGATCATTCTTTTTCATTTCGTCGGAGTGTTCGGCTCGTATTACAACGACTATTTATGGCCGAGCCTGATTCTCGATACTAAAATGACTATGATGCCTAAAATGTTGAGTTTACAGGGTACTTTTTCGAGCGATGACGCCAAAGGCGCGATGTATGCGATGTACGTTATATCGTGCATACCGCTCGTATGTACGTCGGCAATAAGTATGAAGTATTTCAAAGGCGGCGAATTTGCCGCGGGAATGAAACTATAAACACTTGATAAATACGGAGTTTTGATATATTATTATGGTAAAAAGAAAACTTTACGCGACGATAGTCGGTTACGGTAACAGAGGACAGGTTTATGCGGATTACGCGCTTGAATGTCCCGACGAATTCGGCATAGCCGCAGTCGTCGATCCGAACGAATTCAAATTATGCGAAGCAAAAGAAAAATTCGGACTGCCGGACGACAGATTGTTCGCGGATTTTAGCGAATTCGTAAAAAGCGGAATCAAATGCGACTTCGTCGTAAACGCGACGATGGATCAGTATCACTATGCGACGACGATGGAAATATTGCGCGAAGGATACGATATTCTTCTCGAAAAGCCGATTGTCGCAAACGAAAAAGAATTGCTCGACATCAAACGGGTTGCCGAAGAAAAAGGCTCGCGCATATTCGTTTGTCACGTGCTGCGTTACGCGCCGTTTTACAAAAAGATCAAAGAACTTATAAACTCCGGCGTAATAGGCGAAATTATGACTATGGAAATGAACGAGCACGTTTGTCGTCAGCATTATCTCGCTTCGTACGTCCGCGGCAAATGGAACAGCGAAGAAAAATGCGGGTCGAGTTTTTTACTCGCCAAATGTTGCCACGATCTCGATATTATGTGCTGGCTTAACAACGTTTCTGCGCCCGATTACGTTTCGAGCATAGGCGGCAGGCACGAATTCGTAAAAGAAAATATGCCGAAAGACGCGTCGGAATTCTGTTACGAATGTAAATACGACAAGACCTGCAGATATTCGGCTCAGCACGAATATCTTGACCTCGACGTAATGCCGTTTCTCGTATGGGACAGATTGAATAAGCCTCTTGACGAAATAACCCGCGACGAAAAAGAAGAATTCCTTAAACGCGACAACTACGGCAGATGCGCGTACATCGCGGGGGGAAACATCGTCGACCGGCAAAACGTTATAGTTGCGTTCAGAAACGGTTCTCAGGCGTCGTTTACCCTCGTCGGCGGGGCGACGAAGCCGGACAGATATATTCATATCGTAGGTAATAAAGGAGAAATCGAAGGTAAACTCGAAGAGGGCGTAATCACTTTAAGAAAATACGACGCCGATCCCGCAAAATTTTACGGGGTTACCGAAACCGTAGACGTAAATTCGGAAGTCGTAAACAACGTAAAATTCGGCGGACACAACGGCGGCGATTTTGCGATAATGAGAGATCTTATAGCGTATCTTAACGGCGACAGAAGTTCCATATCGATCACTTCGCTCGAAGATTCCGTAAACGGACATCTTTGCGTGTTCGCTGCCGAACGTTCCAAAAAAGAAAAAAGGATCGTCGGCATCGACGAATTGCAATAGGTTAAAAATGAACAGAAACATTGTATTCGTATATCCGGCAAAAATTCTTGCAATCGGCGGCAACGTAAGCGGCGAGTCGAATTTATTGAAAAATCGCGCTATAACGGCGTCTTTCGATACGTCGGATACGGTTTCCCTCAAAAACGGAAGCGACGTAAAGTCGTGGATATTGATAGATTTCGGTAAAGAACTTTGCGGCGGAGTAAGGCTGGTAACTTCGGTTGTAAAAGGTCTGACCGCCAAGGTAAGACTCGTTTTCGGCGAGTCGGTATCGGAAGCAATGTCCGATATAGGGTATAAAAACGCGACGAATCATCATTCGCCGCGTGATTTCGATGCGTTGATTTCAAATCTTTCGGCGTTGGAATTCGGCAATACGGGGTTTCGTTTTCTTCGTATCGTACTGCTCGGCAACGACGCCGAGATTGCTTTCAAAAACGTTATAGGCGTATGCAGTCTGCCTTGCTGCGATCGCAAGGGTTTTATAAAAACGAGCGACGAAAGACTTAATGAAATTATCGAAACGGCCGTTTATACGTGTACTCTCAACATGCAGGACGGCTTTTTGCTTGACGGTATCAAGCGGGATCGGCTCGTGTGGTCGGGAGATTTATTCTCCGAAATAAAGACGGTATTCTATACTTTCGGAGAAACCGAACATATACGCAATTCGCTTGACCTGCTGATCGAGGGAACGCCCGAAGATATATGGATGAATCTTATACCGTCGTACGACGCCTGGTGGATTCTCAATTTTTGCGAGTATCTTCGTTTTACGGGCGATACGGAATACGGGGCAAAATACGTCGGTAAAGTAGCGGACGTTTTACGGGAATTCGATAAATGCGTATCGGAAGACGGCGTTATAGATTTTAGTCTTTCCCGTAAAAAACACGGAATGCACGAATTCTTTTTCGATTGGCAAAGCGAAGGCACGGAAGACTCCGTTACCGGAACGGCGTTGCTTATTTATTACGCCGCCGAAACCTTTATCAAAACGTTCGGCAAAGCGGCAGACGGCGAAGTTACGCGTTCGCTTTTAAGAAAGTTAAACAGATACGTTTACGCAGACGCGGTTACCAAACAGGTTGCGGCGTTACAGGTTTTGTGCGGAAACCGTTCGTCGGACAAAATATCCGAAATCGAAAACGGCGGGGCGCGCGGATTTTCTACGTTTACGGCGTATTTTATACTGAAAGCGCTTTCGGTCGGCGGCAGTAAAAAAGCGGTAAATTTCGCAAAAGAATACTACGGCGGAATGCTCGACCGCGGAGCGACGTCGTTTTGGGAAGATTTCAACGTCGAATGGCTTGAGGGAAGCGGTCGGATCGACGAGTTGCCGAAAGACGGCGAAAAGGATCTGCACGGCGATTTCGGAAATTATTGTTATAAAGGTTTCAGACACAGTTTATGCCACGGTTGGGCAAGCGGAATCCTTCCGTTCGTCTACGAAGAATTGCTCGGTCTGAAAATCGACGAAGCGGGATTTAAGAAAATTTCGATAAAGCCCGATCTTTGCGGATTGGATTACGTTCGGGCAGAAATACCTTCGCCCGAAGGTTTGATAAAAATAAAAGTCGATCGCGACGGCGTAGAAACGATTCTGCCCGCCGGAGTTTATTTTACCGAGGAATAAGAAATAATGCAAAAACGTTTTATAACTCCCGAAGATAAATTTCAATATTTTTTCGGATATTACGATTTACAACCTTACGACGAAATGAACGAAAAACACCTTGTTCACAGAGTTAAGTTTCTTGATCGCGAGCCGACGGCTGAAGATATTGCCGAACTCGGTTACGTCAAAGACGGGACGTTTTTCAAAATATCCGAGACGACGTCGTGGAATTTTCAACAAGGTTCGATGATGCAATGGTATGCCAGCCAAGAATAAAACGAACCGTGGTCTGACGACGTATTTTTGACTAATACGTCGTTGCGCTCGCGGCTTATACGTCTAGTATTAACCCGTTCGCGCGCCTTGTCTTATCCTAAAAATCCGCCGTCAGACTTGCTAGCAACCAAAACGCCGATATTTTTGATGATTTTTGGTAAAGGCGAGTGCAGACGTACTAGACGTACTTCAAACGAGAATTTGACAAAAAGCGCGAAAATAGCGGCGTTTTGGCAAGGTTCGTTTTATTCTTGGCTGGCATGAAAGCGGCAAATCCGTTATATTCAACGATTTTGACGGTAAAGGCTACGTATCGCGCATAGTGGGTATCGACGGAAAAGAAATCGACGAATACGATTGTCCGTTTGCTACGATAAATTTTAAGTCCGGTAAGGCTGTGTCTGTAAATTTCAGCCGCATATACGATTTCCGCAGGGGATACGGGTATTGCAATATTCCCGATCCGTTTGCAAACGTAAACGCGCCCGACGACGACGGGATTTTTCTCGTGGATTTAAGAACGAAAGAAAAAAAATTGCTTGCTTCTTATTCCGTAATGAAAAAGGCGTTTGAAGAAAAACCTTTTACCGACAAAAAACTCGTAGTCAATCATATAACGTTTAATCCGTCGGGAACCAAATGCGTTTTTCTGTTGCGCAATTTCCCGGATGGCGGCAAAATGTGGGCTACCGTTCTTGTCGTTATCGATATGGCAGGGAATATAACGCAGTTGACAAAATTCGAAGTTAATTCACATTATTCATGGAAAGACGACGACAATCTGATGATTTATTCCGGTTTACCCGAATGGGGAATATACTTTTTTAACGTCATAACGGGTGAACGCCGTCGATTGAACGATCCGCTTTGCGATCATAACGACATACATTGTAATTATTCGCCCGACAGAAAAAGTTTTATAGGCGACGGTTATCCCTATAACGATATGCGTTCGATATACTATTACGACTTTACGGATAAAAAATCGAAAGAACTTATCAAAGTATATTCTTCGCCGGTAAACGATATTGATATAAGATATGATTTACACGCAAGATGGAGTAAAGACGGCAAACGGATCAGTTACGATACTACAGAGGACGGCAATCGTCGGGTCGCAGAAATAATATTGTAGGAACGCCGGACGAGAATAATACGGAGATTTTATATGGAAAAATACGCGTGGAGAGCGAAACTTTACGACGGCAAAAAGAAAGAGTATATAAAAAGGCATAATGAAATATGGAATGAAATGCTGCAGGTTCTTAATGACGCGGGTATAAAGAATTACTCGATATGGATTGACGGTTCAGACGTATTCGGCTATTACGAATGTGAGAAAGGTATGCCGGGCAAGAATAATACGAACCATGGTCTGACGACGTATTTTTGACTAATACTTCGTTCTGCTTGCGGCTTATACGTCAAGTATTAACCCGTTCGCACGCCTTGTCTTAGTCTGAAAATACGCCGTCAGACTTGCTCGCAACCAAAACGCCGATATTTTCGATGATTTTCGGTAAAGGCGAGCGCAGACGTACTTAAACGTACTTCAAACGAGAATTTGCCAAAAAGCGCGTAAATAGCGGCGTTTTGGCAAGGTCCGTATTATTCTTGCCCGGCATAGAATACGCGGCAAAAATTCAATCCGAAAGCGCAGTCGTTAAACGGTGGAACGAATATATGAAAGACGTTATGTATATGCCGCCGGACGAAAAGACCGGAGCGCAACCGCTTTTAACGCGCGTATTCGATTTTAATTGATCGGGGATACTTCCCGACGTATCTGGAACGTTAATATGAAAAGTAAATTTTACGATTTTATCAAGACGGATAAAAACTACAAAGGTAATTACGGAGATTTTTCGTCTTCGACCGCAGAGGGCCTTTCGGAAGACGAGCGTATAGAATTTTTACGCGCCTATTCGACTTTCCTTGACGGAAAAAACGATATGAAAAGAGGATCCGAAAAAGTCGTCGGCGACGAAGAGATTCGTCGGCTTACGGAACTTATAAATTATGACGTTGCGCCGAAAATCAGAAACCGGCTTAAATTCGATGAGATGAACGCAAAAGTTTATCGGCAGTACGCCGAATTCGTCGGATGGCAGTTTTATTGCGGAACGAACGTACATAACGGGGCGATTAAATTTCCAGACGATATAATTCCGCCCGTACCGTGCGCCAAATACGAATTCGACGCGGAAAAATTCGTGTCGTTCAGGTTTTGTTTCGTACTGCCCGAAAAGTATATGGACGAAGAGAAGTTCGCCGATAAAAAGAAACCTTTGACTACGGATACGGGCAGAATAATCGAACTGAGAAAAGGCGTAACCGAAATCGTTAAATTACAGATTTATCGAAACGGAGAGGTTTACGCAAGGGTAGGTAAACCCGATCCGTATCATCACGCAGATTATAAAATCGGCGACTTTTCGTTCGATGAAAAAAACGAAATCAATATAATTTTCGAAGGAGAAGATTACCGCGTTATATTCAACGGGTGCGATGCGGGCGCTTATCGACTTACGAATAACGAGTGTCCCGATACGCTGTTTATATCGGGCGGAATGCATCCCGTGTGCGAATGGGAGTTTATTCCGGAAGAACTTGTTGCGGAAGGTAAAACGATAACCGATTTTTTTGTAAAAGCGGCTCCCGTGAAATCGCCCGTAATCGATTTATTCTCGGTTAAACTGCCGTTTAAGATCGGCGGCGAAAAACATAAAGACGAAGCCATAGAATTCGTCGGAAATTTTACGTACGGCGGAGGGAAAGCCGTATTGCATATCGGATCGGTTGATCCGTGCGGCGAAGTATACGTAAACGGAGTAAAGGCTTTCGCCGTCAAAAATTTTACCGCGAAAGAGAAAGATATAACGCAATTTTTGAAAAGCGGCGAAAACGAGTTGAAGATATTGGTTTTACCCAGAGCCCCGGAAATCAATTACTCGTGGCACAGAAACAAAGACCCGTATATAGCGTGGCTTTTGCGGGACGTATATATCGATTTTTTACCCGACGTATGCGTAAGCGATATCGTGGTAAAGACTTTATCCGTATCCGATAAAACCGTAACGGCTAAGATTTCCTTTGAAGTAGACTGCCTCGAAGGGCTGACGACGAAAATATATCTCGCCGAATCTGCGACGGGTAGCGAGATATGCGTTTTCGAAGGAGTGGCGGAAAGCGACTTTGAAAAAGAAATCGAAATTCCGGCAAAATCGTGGACGTGCGAAAATCCTCAACTATATACGGTCAGAGTAGAATTGTTACGCGATAACGCCCCCGTCGACGACGAAATCGTTGAAACGGGATTCAGAACGATAGAACAAAAAAACGGCGAAATTCTGTTAAACGGCGAGAGGGTGCTTTTAAACGGCGCGTTGTGGATGCAATTTTTGCCGCCTTACGAAAATATCGTATTAAGTCATATTTGCCCGACTACGGAAGAAATCGTCGCGCAGGCGGCAATGACCAAGGCTATGAACGGCAACGTCGCGAGATTTCATTTCCTGGGGTACGGGAATAACGACCCGAGATTTGCAATAGTTTGCGATCGTATGGGATTGATGAATATCTGGACGACCAGACTTATCGATTCCGCCGAAACCGTCGATACTAAAAACGGCTGGCTCGCGGGGGAAACGTACGCAGAGCAAATGAAAGAAGTAATAAATCATCCGAGCATAATCATGTGGGAGGGCAGCAACGAATTTCATTCTTCGCGGGCGCGACTTGATAAAATGTTCGACGAATTTGTTACGAAAGTTAAAAAAACGGACGATACGCGACTTATATGTCCGTGTTCTCATTTATATTACGGCGGCGGACTTTACGGTAATACGGGTTTTTATTATCAGGACGACGGCGAAAGAGATCAGGATTTTCGTCCTGCAAAAAGTTCTTTCGGCTGGACGGACGAAAGCGTTATAAGAAGCGCGCATAACTATGAAATTCTGCTCGGTTACGGCAATAAATGGGATTTATTCCGAAAACAGGCGTGGAAATCTCAACACGCGCTTTTTACCAGTAAAAAACACGCATATATAATATCGGAATTTGCAATCGTCGGCAGACAGGACGATACCACGCCGGAGTGTAAAACTTACGTTAAGAACGATTCGTACGAACTTGCAGACGAAAAACGCGCGTTCGGTTCGGCTTACGACAAACTCGATTATAAATTAAGTCAGGCATATCAGGCGTTATGCGCGTATAATACGGTCAAATATATGCGTTACCTCGGCGCGGACGGGCTTATGTGGTGTAGTCTGAACGGCGGAGCAAACGATGCGAGTTATATAAAACCTCCGATAGATTTTTACGGATATGCAAAGCACGCTTTTTACGCTTTGAGGGAAGGGTTTCAAAAGACGATCTGCTTCAACAAAAGCGTAGACGTGATTTACGGAAACGAAGTAATCGTTGCTCCGGCGATAAGCGGCGCGGAAAAGAATGAAATTTACGACGTTACGGTGACGATACGGGATATTGACGGAAACGCCGTTATAAGTCGGAAATTCAAGGTTAAAGCCGATAATTTCATTGTTGATCTCGAACCGTTCGGAGTTAATCTCGAAGACGGGTATTATATCGTGGAATACGCCGTGGAGAAAGTGAAATGATTAAAGTATTGCAATTCGGCGAGGGGAACTTTTTAAGGACGTTCGTCGACGCGTATTTCGATACGCTTAATAAAGAGGGCGTTGGCGAATATTCGGTGGATATAGTAAAGCCGATCCCTTTCGGCTCGCTTGAAAAGTTTGATAAACAGAATAATAAATATCATATCGTTCTGCGCGGGGTTAAGGACGGAAAAGAGGTTGAAGACGTATATAAAATAGACGTTCTGAACTCCGTCGTTTCTCCGTTTGAGAATTACGAGAAATATATTTCGCTCGCAAAAGACGAAGATCTGAAAATCATCGTTTCAAACACGACGGAAGCGGGGATATGTTTCAACGCCGAAGATAAATTCGACGGTTTCGAGCATATAACATACCCCGCGAAACTCACTAAATTTTTGTTTGAAAGGTTTAACGCGGGTCTTGGCGGAGTATATCTTATGCCCGTGGAACTTATAGATAACAACGCCGACGAGTTGTACGCCTGCGTGAATAAATACATAGATTTATGGCAACTTCCCGAAGAATTCAAAAAGTGGAACGACGGCGAAAACTATTATTGCAATACCTTAGTAGACAGAATAGTTTCGGGTTATCCGAAAGACGAAGAAACCAAAGAGCGTTTGTATAAACTCGTCGGAGAACAAGACGAACTCGTTTCCATAGGCGAGCCGTTCGGACTCTGGGCGGTCGAAAACAAGGGCGAAATAAGCAGGTATATAAAAGACGGCAAGCATAATATCGAAGTCGTTTTGACGAACGATATTAAATATTATAAAAAGCGTAAAGTAAGAGTGCTTAACGGCAGCCATACGAATTTAGTGCCCGTAGGTCTTTGGCTCGGAAAGGTCACCGTTTACGACTGTATGACGGATAAGACGTTGTATAAGTTCGTAAACGATACTTTAACGAGCGAAATAATACCGTTCGTTTCGGACGATATAGCGGCTACTACGGAATTTGCCGAAAGCGTAAAAGAGAGATTTTTCAATCCGTACTTAAACCACCAATTGACGAGTATAGCCTTGAATTCCATATCCAAATGGAAAGCGAGAGTATTGCCGTCGTTTAAGGATTATTACGAAAAGTACGGCAAGATCCCCGAGAACTTAACCAATGGTTTCGCGTGCCTTATGGCTTTGTATAAGATTACGGCGAAAGGCGACGACGGAAAATATTACGCGAAATTGCCGACGCGTACGATCGAAACGAAAGACGACGAAAAGTACCTCGAATATTTCGTAAACGGCGGTTGCGTGATTAAATTTATGCAGGACGAAACGGTCTGGGGCGAAGACTTAACGAAATACGAAGGCTTTGCCGCGGCGGTTAAAACGATAGTCAAAAAGTTAAGAAGCGGCGAAACGGATATTTTATGAAAGACTTTATCGTAATAAACGAAACGGATACATATCGGTCGCCAAAAAACTCACCGAAAAATTCGGGTTCAAAGGCGTTGCGATAACGCTCCGCGAAAGTCTTTCCGCAAACGATAACAACTGGTCGGGCATGCTGTTAACGAACGGCGAAGCGTATTTTTCAAAGAAGTACGCGATGCATATCGTTGACCGCGTGGGCGGCGGCGACAGTTTCGGCGGTGGGTTGATTTATTCGCTTTTGAACGATTACGACGCGCAGAAAGCAATCGAATTCGCTGTCGCGGCGAGTTGCTTAAAACATTCGATCGAGGGCGATTACAATATGGTTTCGGTTTCCGAAGTGGAAGCCCTTTTAAGCGGCAACGCCTCCGGCAGAGTTCAAAGATAAGATTAAAAAAACTCAAAACAAATGAGATCAGTCCCGTAATAAAAAAAACGAGGTAAGTGCGGGACTGTCTTGGCTTGTAAAAAGCATTGCCCCTCTTTCCGAGTTTTTGGAAGGAGGGATTTTTTTATGCGTTGGAATTGTTTCTGTGCGCCGTCGCTAATTTTAAGCGATGACCATGAAGTCATTTTATACCGATACATACACGACGGCGAAAGGCGAGAAGAGAGTTTATAAGGGTATGCCAGCCAAGAATAAAACGAACCGTGGTCTGACGACGTATTTTTGACTAATACGTCGTTGCGCTCGCGGCTT
>ENA-UESH01000265-UESH01000265.1-human-gut-metagenome-genome-assembly--contig:-NODE-265-length-53556-cov-135.514688_pt1 | contig 53556 bp, 90 predicted proteins | sample MGYA00243001_ERZ508002 | MGnify/ENA primary metagenome ERZ508002 (study PRJEB26167, sample SAMN06115447) | human gut metagenome | host: Homo sapiens | place: China:Anhui | collected 2015-08-07... | reverse complement strand
GGGCGAAAGCCTCAAGCTGCTGGGCGCCGCTGATTTTGTGGTGTTCGCCCCTGGCTGGCAGGACTATCGCGGGTGCCGCATTGAGCACGATGCCGCTGTAGCCTACGGCATCCCTATCGTGGAGGTGTGATGCCAATGCAGCATGTATTTTCGTTTACGATCGCGGAAGCCTGGGCATTTTTGATTTACGCGGCGGGTGCTGCTGCCGGACTGTATGCCGGGGGAGTGGCTATCAGCAAAGTAATCACCGCAGTGAAAAAGCCTAAAGCCGACCAGGACAAACGCATTACACAGTTGGAGGGCCGCGTTTCAGCGGTTGAGGGATTCTTGAAAAACGACAAACACCGGCTTGACCGCATGGACGAGGGGCAGCACGTGACCATGCAGGCACTGCTTGCCCTGCTTGACCACAACCTTGACGGAAACAACATTGACCAGATGCAGAAAGCAAAGGAAGCCTTGCAGAAGCATTTGATCGGCTAAAAAAAGGAGAAAGCAAAATGGATATTTCTTTTCTGTCCGAATATATGATCCCCGTGATTGTTGGCATCTGCCTGTGCGTGGGCTGGATTGTCAAGCAGTGGATTAAGGATGTTGACAACCGGTATATTCCCACGATTTGCGCGGCGCTTGGTGTCGCACTGGCATGCTGGATGAACTGGCCTGAAATTACCGCTACCGTGATTCTGTCAGGCCTTGCAAGCGGGCTGGCATCCACTGGCCTGCACCAGGCGTTCAAGCAGATTCTTGAGGGCTTTGGCAATGGGAAGTAAGTTTGACTTCCGAATGAGCCGCAGCGACTATGATGACCTATGCTTTGACCTGACCGATGACGAACACGCCGTGTTGGATTTGCGGCGGCGCGGGCTACACAACGCCGATATTGCGGCGGAATTGTATTGCAGTGAAAGGACGGTTAATCGGAGAGTTCGAGCGATAAAAAATAAAATAAGGTAAGAAAAGCCCCCGTTTGTGATTGAATGTATCACAAACGGGGGCTTTCTTGTTTTTATTGCTTCGATACATATACAATCGCGCTACGAATTGCAGTTGATATCGAAATGTTTTTTCCGGACTGCTTTGACATTGTGCTGACAATGTTTTGTAATACAGCATATTCGTCAAAGTGTAAGGCTATGTCCATTCTTTTCCTATAGTAAAATGCGATATCAGAACGTTGTGGAAGTGGATACACTGGCAATTTTCATTTTAAGATACAATACCTTGCCGCATCCGAAAGACTTTCAAGTTTCATCCTTTTTTGCAAGTTTGAAAGTGCGGATAGCTCGTTCGGAAGAAGGTATGCAGTAACCATTTTTGATGGTAACGGGGGCAACGATTTCATTTCATTGCCCCTCCTCGTCTTTTGCCTTTTGATTTTGCCTCGAATTCCTTGTCGAGCGCTTAATATAAGGCTCATTTTCGTCTATGAGCCAGTCACGGCCCATTTTGTGCGCGGTCTTAAATCCTCCGCGCAAAACTTTCTGCCGCACGGTTGCGGGGGTTCTGCCGTGTCGAAAAGCGTATTCCTTGAGAGTAATGTCCATCTTGATGCCTCCTGCATCCTTAGATGCTTCCAAAAGTCTCCTCAATAGCGCGGGTGGTCATGTAAATGGGCTTCTCGTTGCTGTGCTCGGCATTCCAATTCCGCGCAACATCGTTTGCGGTTAGTGTTGCGGAAAAAATCTGAATGCTGTCTCTGCTGCCAAAAAGTTTGTTGCAGATAGCAACAGCATCTGCACGGCTCATATCCTTGAACCAAGTCTTGATGATAACTTTATAAACCAGGTCGGTTTCTGCGGCCTTGACAGCTGCTGCCATCTCTTCGTCATCATTCAATCCGCTGCGCTGTGCACCGCCAAAAAGAAAAGCCATGTCATTCGCTATAAAGCTATCTCCGTTACCCCACATTTGCTGATAGGTGTTAACGATGCGCTCGGTTTCGGCCTTGTTCGCTTCGTTTGCCTTGCTGATGATATCTGCGTTGATGTTGTTAATAATGGTGTTAGTCATTTTGTTTTCCTCCTGTTATAATTGTGTGTTTATTTCTTATCTTGCTTATATTATACTACTCTAAAGTAGTATTGTAAATAGACCTTTGAAAAATATTTTGTATAAACTTGGCGTAAAACTGTCGCGTTCGTGTCGCACGTTTTTACGTCTATTTTTTTATAATTAAGCTAGAGGAAACAAAAATGGCTTACACACAAATCAATCTAAATCCAGAAAACAAGCGTGTTGGAGATTGCACTGTTCGGGCCATTGCGGCGGGAACAGGGAAAAGCTGGGAAGATATATACGCAGCATTAGCACTTGAGGGCTATTTGCTGCATGATATGCCGACTGCTAATTATGTTTGGGGCAGTTATCTGCGGCGGTGCGGGTGGAACCGTTCGGCAATTCCGAACAGCTGCCCAGACTGTTACACTGTTGCGGATTTCGCCGCCGACAATCCGACGGGCGTATATATTCTGGCTATGGCAACGCACGTTGTCGCTGTTGTTGATGGTGATTGGCTTGATACTTGGGACAGTGGCGACGAAACGCCGCTGTATTATTGGCAGAAAGGATGATTTACTATGGCATTTGGCGTACCGTATCAGCCCGGCTATATGCCGAACTATTATCCGATGGGGCAGCAGATGCCGTCGGCTATGCCAGATCAGCTTGCACAGCTCCGGCAGGCGGCGTATCCGCAGCAGCAGCCAACAGCGCAGCAGACCGCGCCTATTATCTGGGTGCAGGGAGAAGAAGGAGCCAAAGCGTATATGGTGGCGGCAGGGAACAGCGTGCTGCTGATGGACAGTGAAAACAGCACATTTTACATAAAATCCACCGATGCCAGCGGTATGCCGCAGCCTTTGCGCGTTTTTGACTACTCGGAACGCACGACGAGCCAGAAACAGCCTACACAGACAGCGCAAAAACCGAAAGAAGAATATGTCACACGGCAGGAGTTTAACGCTCTGACAGCTCGCTTTGACGCTTTGACGGCAGACAAGCCTTTAACGCGCAAGAAAAAGGAGGCAGACAATGAGCAACCCTCTGTTTAACGTTTTAGGTGGCGGCAAAATGCCGGGCGCGATGGGACAATTTCAGCAGATGATGCAGCAGTTTCAGCAATTTCGGGCAAATTTCCAAGGCGACCCGAAGCAAGAAGTTCAAAAGCTGCTGCAATCTGGAAAAATGAGCCAGCAGCAGCTAAACCAGCTACAAGCTATGGCACAACAGTTTCAAACATTTATGAAGTAGGTTCAAACCGTGCGCACGGTGAACAATACATTCAACTTTTGAAAGGAGTTAAACATGAGTCTTTCTTCTGACGGCACTGTTATGACAATGCCTGTTCAGCCTGCAAACGCCAATTCTAATGGTGGCGGCTTCGGCTGGGGCGATAACGGCGCTCTGTGGCTGATTGTGCTGTTTCTGTTCATTTTTGCTGGCGGCTGGGGCAATGGTAACGGCTGGGGCAACAATGCTGGCAACGGCGCTGGGGTGGTTGACGGCTATGTGCTGACCTCTGATTTTGCCAACATTGAGCGCAAAATAGACGTCGTGAACAACGGCCTGTGCGATGGTTTCTACCAGCAGGCGCAGCTTGTCAACGGCGTGCAGAACGCTATGCAGCAGGGCTTTATGTCGGCTGAAATCAGCCGTGCAAACCAGCAGGCCGCATTTATGCAGCAGCTGAATGCCATGCAGATGCAGCAGGCCAATTGCTGCTGCGAAACCCGCGAAGCGATTCAGGGCGTAAATTACAACATGGCAACGCAGGCTTGCGACACGCGCCAGACTATCCAGAACGGCACGCGGGACATCATCGAGAATCAGAACGCCAACGCCCGCGCGGTGCTTGACGCACTGACGGCGCAGCGCATTGAAGCTAAGGATGCCAAGATTGCAGAGCAGAACCAGCAGCTTTTTGCTGCGCAGCTTGCCGCAAGTCAGGCAGCGCAGAATGAAACGCTGAAAGCCTATATGAGCGGGCAGCTCGCCTACTACAATCCCCGCCCTGTTCCGGCTTTCCCTGTTCCCGCACCGTATCAGTATGGGAACTGCGGAACCTGCAACTGCTAAAACCGAATAGCAATAGCAACTGTTTCCAAATTGGAAACTGTTCAGCTCCGTGCTGATTTTGCAAAAAAGCGGCGGGGCAACAGTCCCGCCGCTATATTTATATGAAAGGATCGATTTTATGGCTGAATTTACGAATTCCAGTATCGTGAACATTGCCGCAGGGCAGAATGTGCCGCTTACCGAAACGGCAGTTTGCGGAAAAAGCTGCATTGTTCACCGTGCCGGGTCTGGCATTGTAACGCTGCGCGGTTTGACAAATCAGTGCAAGGCACGATTCAAAATTTCGTTTGGGGCGAATATTGCAATTCCAACTGGAGGAACAGTTGAAGCGATTTCAGCTTCTCTTGCAATCAATGGTGAGCCGCTGAATAGCGCCACAGCAACCGTGACACCTGCGGCAGTTGAGAATTTCTTCAATATTTACATTGCTGCATTTGTCGAGGTTCCTCGTGGATGCTGCGTAACAATAGCGGCGGAAAACAGCAGTACACAGGCAATTTCCGTATCCAACAGCAATCTGATTGTTGAACGTGAAAGTTAAGAAAGGGGAAAATAACAATGAGCATGAAAGCAATGAATGACATCCGGGAAATGCTTTGTGATGAACTGGATGAAGTTTCCCGTCACGGCACTTTGAATGTTCGTGATCTTGACGTGGTTTACAAGGTCACACAGAGCATTGCCAACCTTGATGACATCATGGAAGAAGAGGGTTACAGCCATGATGGCGGTTGGGAAGCAAAAATGCGCGGGAGTTATGGCAACGATATGCGCCGTGACCGCCGTTATGCGGATGACATGCGCCGCAGGATGGACACAGACCAGGATGACCGCGAATATAAACGCCGCTATGCGGAGGATATGCGCTGAACAGGGGGTGTAAGGCTTGAAAGAGCTTACATACAAGGACTTTGAGGACTATGAACAGCGCTTGATGGAAGAAGCCTATTATTGCATGGGTGATGCAATATCCTCCAAAAGCCTGACAGAATTTGAAAGCATTGTGCGCTGTTACGTTGCCATGAATGACTTTGCAAGAATGCTTCGCATCGCAAAAGATTCCGGCGACTTGAAACAATGGGTGCATAACATGGAAAACGCTGATGGCTCCACTGGCGAACACTGGACGATAGAACAGACCTCTACTTACATGGCCCCGCGTGGGATGGATTGCACAAAAGAAGAATTCTATGCGGCCATGAACATGATGTTCAGTGACTACTATCCGGCAGCTAAAAAGCACAACGTGAACATGGCTGAATTTTATGCAGACTTGGCGGCGGCATTCATCAATGACAAAGATGCTTCCAAAAACAAAGTGGAAAAATATTACGAGTGTGTTGTAGAATGAGTGAATTTTTGGAAACCATGAAAAGTGCAGATTCCGGCCATGCTTGGCGCGTGCTAGATGAATTTATGGATGCACTAAAGGAAGCAAAACCGGAAACGTATGCAGGATTGATGCACGATTTGAAAAGGACTTCATAAAATATTTTTTTCCCAAAGGACGGCTTCACAATAGCTTGCAGCCGTTCTTTGCTTTTGCTGGCTCAAAAATAAAAAAATAATTGCAAAAAAGTCTGTGCTAACCCTGCACAAATCCCGCACCAAAAACGCACCAAAATCCCGATAAAACGGATTGCAAAAAGTGTATGCACCATGAATGCACCATGAATAATATACATTTTTGAACGTTTTTGAACGTTTTTGAACAAGAAAAAAGCCGCTAAGTATCGCTACTTAACGGCTTTTTGCTGTCTTATCGACAATATTCATTTTGGAGCGGGATACGAGTCTCGAACTCGGTTTCAACTTCGATATAACGCGGAATTTATGTATAAAAACCAAACTTGCACCAAAACAAAAATCGAAAATTTTCACAAATCCGATTTACTGTACAGAGCAAAATTTTAACATTTGATAAGTGACTTTTATTGTACTTTTTGCATTTTCCCTACAAAACGCTTTCCAATTTTTTGCGGGCATCTTCCATCATTTGGGGCTTTATAGACAAATAAACCTCGTGAATCATTTTAGCATTAGCGTGGCCCACAAGTTGAATGGCTATTTCTTCTGCTACTCCTGCCATTGCCAGCATGCAAACATACTCGTGACGGAACTGGTGCCCGCAAACGGGAACTTTCCAAACAGTGTATTTTACAGTTTCTACTCTGTTTCGCCGATGTACCTGTTTAGTTTTTGGCACTGCCTGTGCAACGCCGTATTTCTTCCAGAACCGCGCCCAGAGAATATCATATTGCTTGCGCGTTATTGGTTCTGTTTTTAAGCCCACAATATAGGTGTTTTTTGGCAGCGTTCGTATTGGCTGCAATGCGTCTTTTAACATCCCCAATAAGGGAACCTCCCGGATACCGGCAGGGGTTTTTGTAAAGTCATTTAAGATTGGTTCGTTACCGATATGTGTAACGGTCTTTGATATGCTGATAACATTTCGTTCAAAGTCAATGTCTTTCAGCTGAATGGCGCACATTTCACCGCGCCGTTCTCCTGTGCAGAGATAAGCAACGGGGAGAAGTGCATCAGGGTCAAGATAGTGTTCCTTTACGATTTGCACTTCGGCTGTTGTTGGGGGCTGTCGTTTGCCCTTATGCAGGCCGCGCGGCATTTTAGTTTGCGTTGCTGGGTTTATATCCCCACGCCACTTAGGGCTGTTAATCCAATACTGAAAGATGTTATTTATCACAGTCTTTTGGTTTGAAACGGTCGTTGCGGCCCTCCCGGCCATTTCAGGCCCGCGCAGGAACTCTGCAATCATGTAAGGCTCAATTTCCCGCATTCTGTATTCACCAAATTCGGTTTTGGCACGCTTGATGGCTGGCAGATAACTTCTTTTTGTCCCCTCTTTCATGCCGGAGACAATGATTTCATATTCGTTTGCCACAGTTTCAAACAGCGGCCCGGCGGATGCTTTTGCCTTTTCCTGCTGTTCCTTTTCTTCCTGCTCTTCTTTGGCATCCTCAATCTTTTGCCAAACCTCTGCTGGTGTCTTAGCTGAAAAGGTTTTCCAAACGCCGCCTATCATCTCTTTCCGCTGGTATCTTCCGTCTTTTCTGTGAAAGAGCCCAACTGTCAAATCCTTTTTCATCTTGCAGCCCTCCAAAAAATGTTTTATAATGAAACCGTCAACTTTTCATGTTGACAGCCCTTTATCCCTTGCTGGTGTGGCACCACCGGCAGGGGATTTTTGCTTTATATGTACCTCTCAAAATACTGTAGTGTGCTATATCGGCACAATTCCTTATTTCTTGGCACATCCAGCCGTGCTGCAGCCTTTTTATAATCTCTTATATACTGTTCCATTTTTTGCCGTACAATAAACTCTTTTCCTTTTAGAGAATTAAATTCATCTTGCCGGATGTGCGGCCTTTGGGAACGATTTATATATTCAGATTTAGTTATAACAACGGCTTTTGAAAAATCCAGACCACAGCCTGCTGCTTCGTTTGTCCAAAGCACATGCTTGTGCTTTATGTGTGACCGCATGGGCACAGCAAACAAAACCCCGTTTATTTTTACGCATATCCTTATGTATGGACGTGTCGGCTTTTGCTCTATTTCGGCGCAGCCAATATAATCCTGATAAAATGATTCGGACAAATAAATGTAATCCAAAAAAGAATGCCCCCTCAAATCAATGAGGGGGCGGCTCTTCAATCGAGCTTTCTTTATTTTCCGTTCGTGGCGCTCTACCACGAAGTCAACACTTGAGCTTTCTTTTTCCCGCGACAGCCGCGCTCTACGGCTGTATCTTCGCAAGTTTCCTTGCACCCTCATTATAATAATTCTATTTTATCTTTGCAATGGGTTAGACAAAATTCGGCAAAAAATTTGCCTTTTTTTATTTTTCCCTTGCGTTATATTCGCCGTTGCCTGCCAGAACGGCAGCTTCTCCGGCTTGCAGGCATATTTGCAGGCGGTCAAAGTCCGGCTTGGTGCTTTCCGGGCAAGGGTCTGCACCTGTTGCGGTATCTATTCTATAGTTCTGTATTACGGCCTGACAGACGCGTACACGGCTTTGCATGGACGTATGAGCGTTAGCGCATAACAAGTCTATCTGGCCTGCCCAATCGCTTCCATGCGCCCCACACAGGATATACAGCAGGCGGCGCTTGTATTGGCTCGGCATTTGGGCGATATAATCAGAAAGTGCCTTGTCTACCTGCTCGTCCGTCCAGTTTGGCGTATCGGCATCGCTGAATGCAGACGGCATCCAGATGCGCTGCAGCCAGCGCCAGGGGGATTGTTTGCAGACGGTGAACCACATCAACAGATCATCGTTTCGGATAGGGGAAAGCCCTTCTTCCCAGTTGCGCACCGTGCGGATGTTCACATCCATCTGCCGGGCTACATATTCTTGCGAAAGCCCGGATTCCAACCGGCACTGCGAAAGAATAAATCCTTCACGTTCTCGGAAATCAGCTCTACTTTCCATTTCATCACCCTCAATTTTTTACATGTTTTGCGCTCTAAATGCGGTAAGATTTTTATACAACAACAGTCAAGAAAATATAAAGAAATATTTCTCCCAAAAATGCCATGGAAATAAATGGAAGCCATGGCATAAAAAACATGTTAAGATTCTTACTGTAGTCAAAAAACACAGGAGGAATCAACAATGAATAACGTGGAACGTCTAAAGAATTACCAAAACCGCAATGCGGCAACCATTGAAGCCTTGTATCGCGCTGTGCTGCAAGACCGAGCACGGAGGGAAAACAGCCATGAAACTGCCTGATTTAACCACCCCACCAAAGCACGGACGCAAAAGGCCGAAAAACCGGATAGTAAAGCGCGAAACCTGAAATTTGTGCGTTTTGCTAATTGACCGTTACGGCAATCTGTAATAAGATATAGGCGCAACACAAAGTTGTCAAAATGACAACTTACAACTAAGGGAGGAAACAATGGGCCAAGTGAATAAAAATCTTGTTTCGCACTCAGACCATAACTTTGCACTGTTCCGGTTTAACGATCAGGGCCAGATTTGCCTTGATGATTATGTGATACCCTGGGTAACGCACTTTGAAATGCAGAACTTTGCAAAGGGAACCGCGCAGCTGAACCTTGAAATTATCGTGCGGTTAGATAAAGAAATGACCCTCCACGAAGCGGAAAATCAAAGCAACGGCTTCAATGCGCTATGATGTTTTACGCCATGTAATCCGTTTCTTCAACCTGCTGTGCGGTTTCCGCTGTAGCGGGCCATGAAACAATGCTAACGTTCTTTGGGCCTTTATCGAGACTTACATGCAAAGAATAAACACTTATTGCCAAAGAAAACAGCGAAATAATAATAGGGATAACATCAATTCTTTTGTTGTATTTTCGCTTTTCAACGTATCGCCTTAACGAACCTGTCACGTGAAGAATACGCTGCTCCAAATCCGCTTTTGTAAACTGGGCAAGATCTTTGTCAGTAGCATATTTTTTATCTTTCGTACAGATATTAGCGTAATTCTGCTTTGCGAGGAACTTCAAAAAGTATTGTTCCTCTGAATTTGAACCGTATCTTTTGAAATAATCGGATATGTAAAAGTCCTGCTTTTTGCACATCCACTTTAACTTTTTGTAGGTTTTGTTATCAATAAAACTGTCAAAAACCTCAATATCTAAATTCATTATATACCCCACAAGGAGAAAAAACATGTCAGACGAAAAAAATCAGAACCAGCCGGATGAAAACATTCTGGCCGCATACGAGAAGATTCGGCGCTTGGGCAATATCCAGAGCACCATTTTCACCATTGCGGATTACCTTTACACCGCCGCATGGGTATGGTTTGGGCTTACAATGCTACTTTTTATCATTGCCGCTACTGTGAAAGGATGAAGAACATGATTAACGAAGATTTTCTGCGCCGCGAGATGAACGACATCAAAGCATCCAACGGATACACCATTGGTATGTTGTTGCTGGTACTTCTGCCCATCGGGCTGAGTATCGTAATGCAGCTGATGATTCTCAAGCTGATTTTGGCCTGAGTGACAGTGATCTGAACGGAGGATATAAAGTATGCTACTTATTGTATTACTTGCGATTTTAACCATCGTCTTTGGCTGGATTTCATATGCGCTGTTCGATGCGTTTGGATATCAAACCGTTTCCTTCGTGGCGCTTGTGCTTGCAATAGCATCCGGCATTTGCGCTATGGTTTTCGGCATAATTGCGCTTACTTACCGAATAGGATACAAAGCGGACAAAATCGGCGCTGAAACACGTTATCAGGGAATCATCCACCAGATTGAAACTGTTAAATATACGGATGATATCGCGAAAGAACGCCTGTATGAACAAATCATTGCATGGAATCAGGAAGTAGAGCGAGGAAAAGCCATTTCTGGAGACCTCTGGATTAGCTGGAGCGTTTCACCCGTCTACAATGATTTGCAGTGTATTGAATATCCGGATTGGGAAGGCAAATAATACAACCCCACTCAAGAGAGAAACACACACTAGGAGGAACATATGCAGGACATTACGGACGAAGAGAAAGAGTTTTTGCACCTAGTTCATACTAATCGAGAAGTTCTTCTGGAGCGTCTTGAGAAACTAGGATTGCTCGAAGCTTTCCTTCAGGCAGAGAACGGAGCCACTTAATAAGTGCTACATCTTTTTCAGTAAGCTCACCGCCTTGTGCGGTGGGCTTTTCTTTTTGCGGTTCATCTCCGTGCAACAAGTAATCTACCGATACACCAAAGTATTCAGACATGGCCGACAGACTATCCATGCTCGGCGTTCCATCCTTGTTTTTCATCTTTGCAGCATAAGACCTGCTTAACCCCATATCCGTACATGCTCGGCTATCTGAAACGCCTTTATCTAGGCATAGTTTGTGGAAAGTGTCATAAAACACAAAAATCACTCCTTGAAGTTGTGCAATCATACGATTATTACAAAAGTAAGCAAAACCCCTTGAAATGATTACCCACGTAAGCTATAATGGCATTGTTGATTACGAGCGTAAGCAATTCAAGAAGCTAACTATTTGATGCAACTATATAGTAGCATGAATGCTTACCTTTTTCAACAATTATTTTGTGAGAAAGGAGACTTTTACGTGATTGACAAATGGACTGGACGTTTAATTGGCAATATGCACATTTACAACATCACTTCTGCAGAACTTGCCGCAAAATTGGGATTACACCCGAAGTATGTTAGTGCCATTCTTAACGGCCACCGTTCGCCTACTGGGGCAAAGCAACGCTTTGAAAAGGCTGTTGCTGAAATTATCGATGAGCGAAAAAGCCGGAGCGCGTAAGGAGGTGGAACCTTGATGCAGGACAGCAAAACACCCCCGCCCGATGAGCTAGACCGAGTGGGGGCAGAGATTAAGCGCCTAAAGTGGAGTGTTTCATTTTTGAGCGTTTGGTGCTTTCTGCAGGCTATCAGGTTGTTTAGCATTGGACGTCAAATCACACAGATTTCTGACATCCTGGCCTTGTGTGCGCAAAGCATCCAGCTTATCACAGATAACTTGAGCAGTATTTACGAGGTTTTCGTCAAGCTCAATAACTTGATTTAGCCCTTCTTTGATTTGAACAGAATCTTCGTGAATCAGGGCCAACTGCTTATTGGGGAGTGACTGCGAAAGCATCCACAGAATCACTGAAATCCATATACCAAACAGTGCGATTGCATCATTACGAGACAAATGCGGTTTGCTTCGCAAAGGCGCAATGACACCGGTTTTGATAGAGGATACAGCATTTTGGGGCAGCTTTGAAGATGCCTGATTTAAGGTTTCTTCAAACTCTTGCAAATCACTTTCCAATTCCGCCGGGTCTGTGCATAGAAAATCATCTGAATGGTCTTGTGATATGGCAAATGCGGCCTGATTGATTAGCTGTTCAATATCCGTGTTTTCCCACATTGCTGCGGTTTCCTGCGCAAGGCTTTCCAGATAAGGCACAGAAGATTCGTTTGCGTTTGAAATTTTGGGTGCCAGAGCTTGTAGGGTATCTGCGATTTGCTGCATGGTTGGGTTTGGCTTCACGCTAACCTGGATGTTCGATTTGAGCATCTTTTCCGAAAGCAGGCGGAATGTATCAGCGCTGGATGGTAAAGCAGATTTATTTTCCATTATCTCACCCCCTTTCCGCCTTATTCTATCACGGCGGAAAGGGGAGAACAACACAAGTTTTTAGAGGAGGTGAAACCTTGAAATGCTCCCGCAAGCGCATCATGCAAGGCGCAATCCTGACCAATCTTGCAACTGCTCAAAAAAATATGGCATCTGCCGAAAAGGTAGATACCAGAGGGCTTATTCTGGTGAGCAAGTTTTTACTCCGCCTGCTGGATAAGTTGGATGATGAGATGGTACAGCTGGTTACGCAAGACCAGCAACAGAGGAACTAATACCCAGTAAACAACTTGTAAGAGCTTTGGTATTAAATGATTTTCTGACACACCTAAATTCAGGACAGCAAAATACCCCCGCCGCTCTCTCCGCCCTGTTGGCGCTGAATCTGCTGTGCGGGCTGTATTTTAAGGAGGCATCCAGCCATGAAAAAATTTGAGCTTACCGATGAATTTGTAACGAACGTTTTCGGGAAGAAGCTGTTCCGCATTAAGGCTCTCGTTGCTTTTGGCAACGTCGAGAAGGGAGAACTTGGCGGATTTATTGAGAAGGAAGATAACCTTTCCCACGGCGGCGATGCGTGGGTCTCCGGCGATGCGCGGGTCTCCGGCAATGCGCAGGTCTTCGGCAATGCGCAGGTCTTCGGCAATGCGCAGGTCTCCGGCGATGCGTGGGTCTCCGGCGATGCGCAGGTCTTCGGCAATGCGCGGGTCTCCGGCAATGCGCAGGTCTTCGGCAATGCGCGGGTCTCCGGCAATGCGCAGGTCTTCGGCGATGCGCAGGTCTTCGGCAATGCGCAGGTCTTCGGCAATGCGCAGGTCTTCGGCAATGCGCAGGTCTTCGGCGATGCGTGGGTCTCCGGCAATGCGGACTACGCTGTCGTTACAGGCTTCGGCCGATATTTCCGCGCGACCACATTTTTCCGCTGCAAGGATAAAATTCTCCGCATACAGTGTGGTTGCTTTTATGGTGATTTGGCGCAGTTCCGTGAGATTGTCAAGAAAACCCACGGCGATAGCAAATACGCCAAAGAATATCTCGCAATTGCCGACTTGATGGAGCTGCATTTTTCTGATGAGTGTGGAGGTGAACAATGAACAACATACAAATTTTCAAGTACGAAAACAACGATGTGCGCACGGTAGAGATGAACGGCGAACCGTGGTTTGTGTTGAAAGATGTGTGCGGGGTACTGGGGCTTTCTAATCACAAGGTGACAGCACAGCGGCTTGATAGAGATGAGGTAAGCCAGACTTACCTCACCGATTCCATTGGCCGTAAGCAGGAAACCACAGTCATCAACGAATCTGGCCTGTACAGCGTCATCCTGCGCAGTGACAAACCAGAAGCTAAACCGTTCCGCAAATGGGTCACGAGTGAAGTTTTACCCAGCATCCGCAAGAACGGCGGTTACATCGCCGGGCAGGAACAGATGACCCCGGAAGAATTGATGGCGAAGGCCCTGCTGGTTGCCAACAAAACGTTGGCTGAACGGGAAGCCAGAATTTCGGAACTTACAGTTCAGAACACTATCATGTTGCCGAAAGCTCAATATTTTGACGAGCTGGTAGACCGAAATACACTCACCAATTTCCGCGAGACCGCAAAAGAGCTTGGAATCAGCGAAAAGGCTTTTATCCGCTTCCTGATTGACAAGAAGTACATTTTCCGCAACCAGCGCGGCAAGCTCATGCCGTATGCAGACCGCAGTGATGGCTTGTTTGAAGTCAAGGAATGTTACAACGAAAAGACCAACTGGAGCGGCATCCAAACCCTAGTAACCCCTAAAGGCCGCGAAACCTTCCGGCTGCTGTGTTTGAAAGCTTTGTGAAAGGAGAGAAACATATGAACAATAAAAGCGTAACCAGTTTTGGGAATACCACTGTTACCCAGACCATACATGAGATTGACCTGAAAGTCGGCCCCGACATCAAGATTCCGCCGGAGGTCACATTCAAGGACGTAAAAAACGAAACTGTCCTTGGTGACCCGAACAACATGCACATCACAACCGGCCACTTTAATTTGGCCGATTTGAAGAAAAGGAGTGAAACGCATGAGTAAGGAAGATGCGGCGTTTCTCTTATCCGTTCTGGCCCTTGCAATCAGCATTATGGGGGCCGTGAGGTTTTGAAAGGAGGGGAGCATATGCCCCGTGAAAAGCCCCATTACCAAGAAACCCTTGTTGGCATCCGCGCCCGCGCTGCTGAACTTTACCCCGGCCAACTGTTGTTTGGCCCCACAAAGGTTGCTAAGCTTCTTGGCAAATCTCGTGGCTGGGTATGGCAGCATTACGGTAGCTTCCGTGATTTAACCGTTGAACAAATTGCAAGCCTTATCTGCTGATTTCCGACATACAAGCGTTGGAAAGGCAGAAACAACAAGAAAGGACACTAACATGACTGCAAACAAAAAGAGCCGCCCAGTGTACTGCAATACACTGAACGGCAAAAAACGTGAAATTTTCCGGTTTCACAAGTCCATTTTAGCCCATATTGTTCCGGTTTGCAAGTGCTTTGCAAACTTAACCCTGCTGGGTTGCGCAATCGGTGCTGTTTGCGCCGCTGCTGGCCTTGCAGAGGGCGGCGGGGTCGCATCTTTGGCCGGGCTTATTGCTTGCCTGTTGGGCGGGTGGGCAGCTGTTACGCTGCTGGAGGTATTGGCATGAACCCTTTTGAGATTGAGATGGCATTTGAATACAATGACCCGCAAAAATACCAGGTGTTTTTTGAAACTGTCCAAATCGCAATTCTGGACACGAACAACAGCGAACGATGGAAATACGACCAGATTTGCGCCGCCTACCGCGCTGCAATGAGCGGCATGGCAAAGCGACTGGATGAGGAGGAAACAAATAATGAGCGATAACAAGACTTGGATTAAGGCGTACAAGGGCTTTGACAAAGACCTGAAATGCAAAGGCAGGCAATATACGGAGGGTGTTGAAGATCATGTCTCTGATGTGGCAAAGCTCTGCAAAGAGGGTGTGCATGCCTGCGAACGTCCGCTGGATGTTTTCAGATATTACGCTCCTGCGGGTTCTGTGTACCATGAAGTTGAGCTTGCAGGCGTTTTGGACGAGCACCAAGAAGATAGCAAAATCTGCGGTACAGACATCAAAGTGAAAGGCAAACTTGATATTGCAGGGCTGATAAAGGCGCAGATTGAGTACACAAAGTCTCATTGCACCAATGAGTACAACGCCGAAAATGGAAAGCCTGCCAGTGCCGGTTATTATGGTGCCTCCAGTGCCGGTTATTGTGGTGCCTCCAGTGCCGGTGCTCATGGTGCCTCCAGTGCCGGTGATTATGGTGCCTCCAGTGCCGGTGATTATGGTGCCTCCAGTGCCGGTTATTGTGGTGCCTCCAGTGCCGGTGCTCATGGTGCCTCCAGTGCCGGTTATTGTGGTGCCTCCAGTGCCGGTGCTCATGGTGCCTCCAGTGCCGGTGATTGTGGTGCCTCCAGTGCCGGTGCTCATGGTGCCTCCAGTGCCGGTGATTATGGTGCCTCCACGAGCAAGGGGAAATCTAGTGTTGGCAAAAATGGAATTGCGTGCAGCCGCTCCGAAAATGCGCGTGTAAAAGGAGATATGGGGGCTGTTCTGGTTTGCGCCAAGGAAAATGAATATAACTACGACATTAAAACATGGGCTGCTGGTGTTGTTGATGGCGTAAACATCCTGCCTGATGTCTGGTACAAGGCCGAAAATGGAAAACTGGTGCCTGCCGATGACTGATCTTGACTTTCCTGGCTGCGGCGCAGCTGACGAATACGGCCACCCCATTATGTGCGAGGATTGCATTTGGGGCGAAACGTGCATTGATAGCACGGTAAGGGAGGATAACGATGGAACTGAAGAACTATAGCATTGAAGCCACAGGAAGCCTTTACTGCTCGGAAAACTTTGCAACCATCTGTGTTGATGGGCAAACCTATGGCATTGAAAAACTAATCTACGAGATGATGAAAAGCCTGAAAAAGGAAGAAAATCTCGGCATTGAAACGTGCGGAACACTGAATATCACGTTCACCAGAAAGGCTGAAAAGTTGACTATGAACGGGACTGTGAAAAGGGAGGAAAAGGCATGAGCACTCCAAATCTGGAAGGAGAAGCTATCTGATGTTTAATGAGAAGAAAACGGAGTATTCTACTAAATCTCGGCAGGAGATTCCCGTTATGCAGACCCCCAAATATATTGCAAGCCGTGATAAAGCGTTAAAGGCGATTGCAGATCGCCCATACCTTAAAGAATCTGATTTTTGGATTCTCATGAACGAAACCAAATCCGGGAAGATGGCGTACACAGGCCTGATTATCAACCACAATGCTTGTCTTAAAATCAACGACAATATGCCGGAGAAGGACAAATTCAACCCTGAGTGCGTGTCTGTTGACAAGTCAGGATACGGCAATTCGCTTGTGTACACCTACATAAATAAAGCACAAGGCATTTATGAGGTTGGTGAAGCGTCATCAACGAATTGCAAGAATGCTTATCCTTACGCGATGGCTTATAAGCGGCTGTTTGATCGCACTGTCCTTAAAATCTGCAAGCTAGCGTTTGATGGCATTTACTCCGACAGTGAAGCGGATGAATTTAAGGAACGGTACGAAGAAGAGCCACAGCAAGTTACAGCTACACCGGAAGTTACTCTGCAAGCTGTAAAGGACTTGGCTCTGACCGCGCTAAAAGGCTACGCCCAACGCACAGGCAAAGACAACAATGCCGTCAACGAGGAAGCGCGAACCTTCATCGGTAAAGCCTATAAGGACTTCACCACCGATGACTGGCGCAGCGTTGCAAAGGAGTTTGAGTGCAGAAAATGAGCCATACAATCAACATCGCGGATGCTACCTTGATGGGTGAGATTTTGATGCTTCGTCTTAAAAGCAAGCCAGACATGGAGGAAGCGCAGAACTTTGCGAACGAAGTCAAATCCGGCCCCGGCAAGCTGTTTGCAGGTGTTTTTGGCGAGGTACGGAAAAAGCGCAGCCTGACTTCTAACGCTTATGCGTGGACGCTGCTGAACCAGCTTTCCGAAAAGCTGAAAAAGCCTGCTGTTGAGATTTATCGCGACCTTGTGCGGGATGTTGCAGGTGCAAGCGATATCGTCACCATCAAGCAGGAAGCAATAGAAACCTTTAAGCGCGGATGGGAAAGCCAGGGACAGGGCTGGCAGGTTGTTTTGCTGGACACCATGCCTACACCAAACGGCACGTTCTGCACTCTGCAATGCTGGTATGGTTCCAGCGTATACGACAGCAAGCAGATGCACCGCCTGTTGGAACTGATTGTGCAGGAGTGCCAGCAGCAGGGAATCCCCACAATGACACCGGACGAAATTGCAAAGCTGAAAGGACTGACCGGCGAATGAAAAACGAATTCGGCGTTGCGCTTGATTCCAACGGCTATGCACCGTCCATCATGCCAAACAAGAAAGACATGTTCGGCTACCCACAGTGTTATTGCTGCCTTAACGGCCACGCTTTGGTGCGGCATGAAGTGCTCTACGGCCAGAACCGGTCAAAAAGCAAAGCTCTTGGCCTGTGGATTTTGGTTTGCCCGGATTGCCACAGATGGATTCACGGCGAAAAGCAGTGCTGGCCCAGGGTGGAAGGGCTGGATGCCGGGATGCGGCTTGAACTTAAAAAGACCGCACAGCGCGTGGCAATGAGGGATTACAGCTGGACAAAGGAAGAGTTTGCCCGGCGGTTTGGAAAGAATTATTTGGAGGATTAAAGACATGTTGAATGTAGTTGCACTTATGGGAAGACTGGTTGCTGACCCTCAGCTGCGCCAGACTACAACAGGTAAAAATGTTGCATCGTTCCGCGTTGCGGTAGACCGGGGGCGCAAGGATGCCAACGGCCAGAACCAGGCGGATTTTTTTGACATTGTGGCATGGGACAAGAGCGCAGAATTTGTCAGCCGCTATTTCCAGAAAGGCAGTTTGATCGCCGTTGAGGGCCGTTTGCAGAGCCGGAACTATCAGGACAAGAGCGGGAACAACAGGAGCGCCGTGGAGGTGGTTGTAAGCAACGTTTCATTCGCAGGCAATAAAGAACCCGCCCAAAGTCAGAACGTGGCTAATAGGGTCGTTTCTGCGCCTGTGGCGGCAAACAATGAGTACGAGCCGATTGAAGATGACGGTGATCTCCCTTTTAACTTTTAACAGAAAGGTGGTGATGCAAATTGAGCAATTCAATATGGACAGACGAAATAACCGCTCACTTTATATTAGATTGCGCATCCGGATTAGAGTTAAACCGTATGCCATCCCGAGAGGAATTGAACAACTACTACGGGAACTCTTCACTCACTAACCATATTCGAAGAAGTGGCGGATATTATTACTGGGCGGAAAGGCTTTCGCTTCCTATGAAAGAATCTGAAACCCAAACAGGAAAGCTCGGAGAAGAACGAGCAAGGGACTTGCTTGAGCAGCACGGTTTTTCTGCCAAGCGCATGTCAACTAAATACCCTTATGACCTCTACGTAAATGGCGCTGTGAAAATTGACGTAAAAACAGCCAACCCAACAAAAACTACAGGACAATCAAAATGCTACTCTTTTGGGCTATCTAAGCGTTGCCCGACCTGCGATATTTACTTTCTCCTTGCAAACAAGCCAGGCGGAGAAACGGTATACATTGTTCCTTCGTCCATAAACCAAACGCAAATTTGCATCGGAGAAGGTAAAAGCAAGTATGACAGGTACATTGATCGGTATGACATTATCAGACGTTTTTGTGCGGTTTTTAAGCCGTCCATGACGTTCTGACAGCGAGGTGATGCAGCACGACCCAGTGCGAACGAATCCTGCGGCATCTGCAAAGCGGCCATAGCCTCACCAGCGTTCAGGCCATGAGCGAGTACAGCATCTACTACGGAGAGAACGTCACCTTTGCCGAGTATTACTTGGAGGAATAGAAAATGGGCAACGAAGGGTACATCAAGCTGTACCGCCGCATGATGAAATGGGGGTGGTACACAGACACGCCAACAAAATGTGTGTTCCTACATCTGCTATTTGTTGCTAGTTATGAGGGCTACTATTACAAAGGGGTTTATCTTGAGCCAGGACAAACAGTAGCGTCAATACGTCAAATTGCCACCGACACCGGTTTGACAGTGAAGCAAGTTAGAACTGCTATAAATCACTTAAAAAGGACACAAGAAGTGGCACAGTCCACAAACGGTAAAATTAGCGTATTTACAATAAATAACTACGCTCAATATCAAGGTGAGGGCACAGACAAGGGCAAACAAAGGGCACAGAAAGGGCACAGTGAGGGCACAGTCTCTAATATAAAGAAAGTAAAGAAGGTAAAGAATACCCCCCTTACCCCCCAAGGGGATGATGTGGTTATTCCTCGATTTGACACCTTCTGGTCAGCCTATCCCAGGAAAACAGGCAAGGCAGATGCACGCAAGAAATTTGAGAAGCTTGTTACTGACGAATCCACCTTGTCCGCTATCCTGAAAAGCCTTGAATACCTCAAGACCACAGAGCAGTGGCAGAAAGATAGCGGCAAGTATATTCCGTATCCTGCTACCTGGCTGAACCAAAAACGTTGGGAAGACGAAACAGCGCAGCCGCCTGCTGAACTCCGCAAGTCTAAAAACCTGATTCCTATCTATGACCGGGAATATACACGTGAGGAACTGATTAACGGAGTTGTTCCAAAGCTCATTGGGTGGAAGGAGGCAGGCAAATGAATACAGCTGTTGCGGAAAAAGCCGTTATTGGCATCATGCTGATAGAACCTGACCGGCAAAGCGAAGCGTTCAAAAGCCTGACAGCGCAGATGTTCAGCATCAAAGACCTGGGTGATATCTTCCTGCTTTGCAAGGAGCTTGATCGCAGAGGGGAACGGGCGGATGCAGTATCGGTAATATCCCGCTGCAAAGAAAACATCAAGGCGATTGCTTACGAATGCGCCCAGACAGTTCCATCGGTGAGCGGGTTCAACACCTACATCAACTGTGTCCTGGATGGATACCGGAAGCGGCTGATGATTGCCAAGATGGGCGAACTTGTGGCATCGGATGCAGACGCGGATGAAATGTTCGGCGCGGTTGCCGCCATGATGGAAAAGCAGCAGCACATTATGGAGCACCAGCGCCAGCGCAGCGCAAAGGACTTTGCTGATGGCATAGAGGACTTCCTGCAATGGCTGAAAAAACCGAATGACAACATCCAAACGGGTTTTGGAACGCTGGATAAGCTGACCGGCGGACTTGTACGAAGCGGCGTAACAGTGATTGCTGCTCGGCCCGGCAAAGGCAAATCTACACTGGCCCTGCAAATGGCGGCGCAGATATCGCAAACCTGCCTGACGCTGTACCAGTCAATGGAAATGAGCCGGGAACAGCTTTACACAGCAATCTTTTCCCGATGGGAACAGATCGACAGCATCCGCATCACAAATCATGCGCTGACCGAAGAGGAAGAAAGCAAGATTGCAGAGGATGCAGAAATCCTGAAAAGGCGGTACAAGCTGATTCTGGATGATTCCAGCCTGACCAGCCTTGCAGACGTTGAACTGACCATCAAGGAGCGAAAACCGGAAGTGGTTGTCATTGACCATCTGGGACTTGTGGCACCACCGAACGCCAAAGAAAAGCGCAATGACGAATTAGCGGCCCTTACACGGGGATTAAAGCAGCTGGCAATGAAATATCATATCTGCATCATTGAGCTTGTACAGGCCGCGAGAGCCGCCGACACGGGACTTATCAAGATGTCCGACATGTTCGGCTCCGCCACAATTGAACACGATGCAGACATGATTCTTGCCATTAACCCGGAACACTACACCAAATTGCGAGAACAGCGGGAAGAAGACCCGCCAAGCGAAAGCGATACCGTGATTGAGATCGTCAAGAACAGGCACGGCGCTTGCGGACAGCTTGATTTTGCGTGGGTGAAGCCGTTCCATATATTTTGTGAGGTGACAAACATTGACTAACCGAGAAATGTACATGCAGCTTGCACAGACTTGCACAGAAAAAACGATTGAACTTGACCGGGAAATGGAAAAATACAGCGAGAAGTTGGTGAAGTGCGCTTGTGACGCAGCACAATGGAAGCTGAAAGCAGCGGAATTCCGGGCAAAGGCACGGGAGGAAGGCATGTGATCTACAAGTACACCATCCCGCTGCCGCCGGTCACGAAAAAGAACTCACAACGCATTTTGGTGAATCGAAAAACGGGAATGCCGTTCATAGCCCCTAGCAGCGCCTATAAGCGCTACGAAGAGCAAGCCATATACTTTCTTGCCCCAAAGCCGAAAACGCCGTTAGCGGGGCGCTATCGCGTTGCTGCGGCGTTCTACATGCAAACCCGCCGCCGCGTGGACTTAACGAACCTACTCGAAGCCGCCCATGACACGCTGGTAGCCGCAAAAATCCTTGCAGACGATAACAACACCATCATTGCCAGCGTGGACGGCTCCCGTGTGCTCTACGACAAAGAAAATCCAAGAACGGAAATTATTATACAGGAGTTGAATGAACCATGAAAAACATTCAAAATATGCCTCCTAAAATTCTTATCGCCTGCGAAGAATCCCAGACGGTATGCAAGGCATTCCGGGAAAGAGGATTTGAAGCATACAGCTGCGATATTCAGGAACCGTCCGGCGGACACCCGGAATGGCACATCTTGGGCGATGCCCTGAAAGCTATTGAGGGGGGGGCAAGTCGTAACAATGGACGGCAAAACGCACGATATTGGAAAATGGGATTTGCTGATTGCGCACCCGCCTTGCACATATCTTAGCAATGTTGCAACGCGTAGTTTTTCTTTGCGGTGCACAGCACCAGAAAAGGTGGTTGCACGGTGGGTTGAGCGGGCAAAAGGCGCGGTATTTTTTATGCGATTTTTCGCAGCAAACGCGGAGCGAATAGCGATCGAAAATCCCATAGGATTTATGAACACGGCGTATCGAAAACCAGACCAAACGATTCACCCATATATGTTCGCAAAATCTACAGAAGATACAGAAAATTACGTTACAAAAGCAACATCGCTTTGGCTTGTTAATCTTCCAGTGCTACATGAAACAGGGCTTCCAAAGCCTGACAACGCAGTATTGTTTGGTAGGCTGCCGAGCGGAAAGGCGCGGACGTGGGAAGATACTATCAGCCGTTCGGGAAAAGTCAGAAGCAAAACTTTTCCTGGCATCGCTGAAGCAATGGCCGAGCAATGGGGAAATTACATCAGGAACGGAGAATAGAAAATGACCGGAACACTATCCGCCCCATGCGAGCACTGTCCGGAACGCCACACGCTATGCCATAGCACTTGCAGCAGGTATCTTGCATACCGCGCCAAGATGGATGACATCAGCAAGCAGCGCATGCAGGCGCAAGCGCTGAACGAAGCGGATGTGCTCAGGGGAGACAAAATTCGGCGGGATGTGAGAAATCACGGCCTGCCGGGCCACAGGAGGAGATAAAAATGAAAGCCAAAATACAGCTCCCGGCCTGCTACAAAAAAGAGGCGGAAGCCTATATTGCAAAGCTTGAAGCTGAATCAATCGCAAGGGTGCATGAGGAAGTGATGAAAGAACGGCAGGATATTGCCTTGAGATCACTGTATTTGTGCCTGCTGGCCTGCTATCAGGTGGGACTGAAGCCGTCAACGCTGGTTAAAATCCAGAACGCCATGAGCGGCCCTGTGACGGAAAAGTATTCCAGCTACCGCGTTGACCAGCTGGCAGACACATGGGCGCAGGTTACGCTGCAAAACATCGGGGTTGATGTGGCTGAAACGGGGGAGCAATTATGAGCTTTGAAACGCCTGAAAGCATGGATAAATTTGGTAAGGAGTGAGACTATGGACGCAGTTGAATTTTTCAAGACGGTAAACAGATACTGCAAAAATCAAGGCTGTAAGAAATACCTTGCTTGTAGAGGGGACTTGTGCATGATTTGGCCAGATGACGATTCGGATAAAAGCATTGAAGAAACGATTTCAAAAGTCGAGCAATGGGCAAAAGACCACCCCGTTAAGACCCGCCAGAGCGAGTTTTTGAAGATGTTTCCGAATGCACCGAAAAGTGGACGTGTGTTCGATATTTGTCCGCAGAATTTTAATATAGAATACATGCCACCGAAAAGATGCGAAAATATTTCTTGTGGTGCTTGCAAAATAGACTACTGGAACGAGGAGGTAACCGACAATGACTAACATCACAACCCTGCGCCCCGGCGAGCACTTCATGTTCAAAGGCTTCGAGTGGGTCTGCCTTGACCCGAATCACCCTGATGGCGGCGTGCTGGCTATTATGGCTAAGCCGTGGGCAAAAGATGTAAAATTCTGCCCAAGTGATAAATTTGCCGATGAAAAAGGCAACTGGAATAACTACCGCACAAGTAATGTGCGTGGAATTCTATCTGATATGGCGAACGCTGTTTTTGGTGGTAAAGGTCTGCTGCCACATATTGTTGACCTTGTTGCAGACAACGGAGACCGCGCCTATGGAACGGTGAAAGACGCCGTTTTTATCTTGACTTGCGACGAGTATCGCAAGTACCGCGAGTTCATCCCACACTACGACGGAGACAGATTGATTTGGACTGCCACGCCTCGGGGCTGTGGTGATGAGGATTCCGACGCTGGGGAATCGATCGTCGTTCGCACTGTGAACGATGATGGTCTGCTGTACAACTACGGCGCGTGCAACGGCGGCGCTGTCGCACCGGCTTGTATTCTCAATCCTAAATTTCTTAATCTGCGCCAGAACATGGCCTATGTAGAGGAGGTATCAGAATGAATACAACAATAGGCTGCCCGATTCCGGGCGCAAGTCAGCCGAAAGAACCGGTGCGGTTGATTGAAGCAAGCAACGTTATGGAAGCGGTATTTGGCGCCGTTGAATTGTACGATTCCGAATATTTTGCCATACAGCACGAAATCGAAAAACTTCCAACCATCGACCCTGAATCCATGCGACCTACGGCAAAATGGATTGAAGCACCGGATGAAGGTGCAGACGGAAGCTGGGAAGCTTGCTCTCGCTGTGCATGGGAATCCAGATGGGCAGCATCAAAGTACAAATATTGCCCCCACTGTGGAGCAAGGATGGTGAACGCAGATGAATGACCCGGTAAAAATCATTGATAAAGCATGTATGAGTTACATAATCGACCACCAAGAGGAGAAAAAAGGATTATATCTATCTTTGGAAAATTGTGAAGGTGGCGCTGTCGTGGTAGCTTGCGACAATAGCACGGGCTTTGCATATATCGAAGAATTTGACAGCGTGAAAGCTGCTATCAAGTGGTTGCGGAGGGAAAAATGAACCAAACATTTTTTGACCCAGTAAACAGCAAGTGCATTTCTTTTGACGGCATGCCGAAGATTTCAGATTTTGGTGATGAAAACGATTTGATTCGGCGCGGTGATGCGTTGAAAGCCATTAGAAAAGCATGTATCAGTGCGCATTTACCGTTCGATTCCGCCACGCCGGAAGGACAGCGAGTAATGGAAGCTCTATATGCGGTATGGAAAGTGAAAAAAGAGGGAAAGAAGCATGACAGTATTTGACGCAAACTGCATCTACACAATCAAATGCCTTGCTCTGATCTTCGTTGCAGCACCGGGAGCGATGCTTATCGGCGCATTGCTGATCTACCTGTTTGCACTGTGCTGCAAACAGATTTCAGGGCTTTGGAGGGAGCAAAAATGAACATTTTCCTTTCGATTCTTGGCACCGCGATTGTCACAATTTTGATTGCGGGAGCTTATTTTATCGGCGTGTCCGTTGGCAGAGCTGCGGCGGGGTATGAAGATGATGACCGGGAACCGGTAATTTACATGGAACACACGCACGGGGGTGAATAAATGGTTAAGATTTGCACTGAATGCAAAAAGGAATTTGAGGGAAGCGCAAAAACCAGGATTTGCCCGGAATGCAAGGAAAAGCATCGGAAAGCGGCTGATGCGCTCCAACGTGAAAAGCACCGCAATCAATCTTTGGTCAAATGCGAATGGTGCGGGCGGCTTTTTACCAGAAAAAAGAACGAAAAAAAGTGTGAAGCATGCCGAAAAGAAGGAAGATATGGCAGCCCACAGATGGTGGCACACAGCAAAAGGGAGCCGCCTAAAGTGAGTATTAACAACGTTCTAAAAATTGCCGATAAAGACGGCACGACTTACGGAAAAGCGGTTCTGGCACACAAAATTTAAGGAGGAACATATGAAAAGTATTGGTAACGCGCTTGCACTGACTGCGACTTTGGCATTCATCGCCTATATGGTGCGCATCACAGGAAGCGGTATTTGGGCATGGATGTTTTTTCCGTGCTTTATGTTCGCAATTCTGGGCTTGAGCAACTAAAAGGAGAAAACAATGGAAAATAACTGCTGCAAAAGCTGCAATACTGTGTACAAACAGGTTGCTGTTGTGCTGGATGACGGCGCATACATGCCGGAATACGCACATTTTGGCTGGGATGCAGGTGCAGACCTGAAAAGCCCTGTTGATGTGATGATTCCGGCGAACGGGAGCGCTGTAATTGATACCGGCGTGCACATTGACATTCCGCAGGGCTATGCGGGGTTCCTGAAAAGCAAATCTGGCCTGAATGTTAAGCATGATCTGACAAGCGAAGGTGTGATCGATGCAGGATATACCGGGAGCATCTGCGTAAAGCTCTATAATCACGGAAAAACGGATTATAAAGTCAATTCTGGGGATAAAATTTCACAAATCGTGTTTATCGAGGTGGAAACTTTCGACTTTTACCCGTGCAGCAAGATGCCGGAGCGGGAACGCGGCAACGCAGGATTTGGTAGCACCGGTAAATAAAAAACTTGCATATTAGCGCATAATATGCTATAATATCAATAAGAAATAGCGTGCCAAGTGCTTAATTGCCAAGTGCCAGTTGAACTTGAAAGTTCGGCTGGCACTTTTGCTATATGGAGGACACATGAAACTATACTGCGCAGACTGCATGGACATCTTGAAGGGGATACCAGAAGGCAGTATAGACATGATTTTATGCGACCTGCCCTATGGTACAACGCGGAATAAATGGGATGTCATCATCCCGCTGGAGCCGCTATGGGCGCAATACAGGCGCATAATCAAAAGCAATGGCGTTATAGCACTGCACAGCGATATGCCATTTACAGCGGCCCTTGTAAGCGCTGGGAAAGACTTGTACCGGTATGAGCTGATATGGGTAAAGGAAAACGGCAGCGACTTTCTGAACGCAAACCGCAAGCCCCTGAAAGCGCATGAAAGCATCCAGATATTCTATAAGCACCAGCCGACCTATAACAAGCAATATGTGGACGGAAAGCCATATAAGAGGGGGGGGCAAGGGCGAAAGGCTTCCCAAAACTGGGGAAAGTTTCGTGACAACATCTTAACAGACTGTAGTGACGGCAAGCGGAACCCAACAACAATTCTGAAATTCCCAAGGGAAAAGGGATTGCACCCCACCCAAAAGCCTGTAAAGCTGGAAGAATGGCTGATTAAGACGTACACAAACCGAGGCGAGACGGTATTAGACAACTGCATGGGCAGCGGAACAACCGGAGTAGCCTGTATCAACACAAATAGAGACTTCATCGGGATAGAGAAGAACCCCGACTATTATAAAACGGCCATAAGCCGGATAAAGGAGGCACAGGACAATGGGAAGCAGGGCAACCAAAAGAAACAGCCCGATCATGATTGATAATGACCCTGATAATGTGCCGGAAGGGAATCAAAGGCGCATTGAATTTTTGCTTGTGATATCCCAGCTTCCCAAAATAAGCACAAACGACCTGCCAGCCCTCAGAAAACGCTTTTATGACTATATTAATTTATGTGTCAAGTATAACATGAAAGTGGGCAACATGGCGGCGTATGCTGCTATGGGAGTGGATAGAGACACTGTAAACGGCTGGGAAAGCGGAAAAAGGCGCAGCTCGCAAAAGGAATACCAGGAATTCGCGCGAGAAATAAAGCGTGTATGCGGGATGTACCGGGAAATGCTGATGCAGGACGGTGCAATCAACCCGGTAACAGGGCTGTTCTGGCAGAAAAACTACGATGGACTGCAAGACCAGCAAGAAATCATTACCGCAACAAAAGACCCGTTAGGCGAAAACATGTCCCGCAAGGAAATAGAAGACAGATTCAGTGCCGACTTTGTAGAGATAGACGACTTTAAGGAAGTCAAAGAGCCTGAGCAACTGATAGAACCGGTTCAAAAAAAGCCACGCATGGAAAAGAAACAAGCAAAAGAAACTGAATAAACGAAAACAGAGCATCTAGTAGCATATAAACAAACTGCCGGGTGCTCTTTTATTATGCCTATAACCACGCAAAGAAACGCGCTATCCGCTTAAATGCCATAGTAAGGCCTAAAACCATCGCGGAAATGCCTGTTAAAGGCAGCAGTAAACCCCAAAAAAGCGGGAAAGTAGAGGGGAATAAAGCCCAAAAGAGGAAAATAAAACAGGGGATAACGTGAACGATTTGCCGTCATCATCAAAAAGACCCCTAAACACGAATAATTATCCCACCTCCAAAACCATCTCTTGAAACAAATCTCCATGCGAAATGGTCAAAAACACGGGGCATATACATGAATAATGAAACAAAAGTGCATAATGCAAACCCGATTCGACTTTGCCGGGGATTTTTTCGCGCAAAATCATTCGACTTTTCGGCAGGGGATACCCCTTCGACTTTGGGAGCGTTTCGACTTTGATTCGACTTTCAAACCCGTTCGACTTTGGCAGCAGGATGCAGACTGGCGCACCCTGTCCGCAGCGTCTTCCGGCCCGGCGGATATGCTCACCAGGGCGGCCCAAGCTGGGCAAAATGCGCCTTTTGAGTGCATACTTCGCTAAATAATGATTTAGCGAACATCAAATTGACGCTGCAACGTGTATTAAATTTTTGGAGCAGCTAAAAAGCACAAAAGTGCATAAAAAAGCGCCGCCGGGGATGCCGGAAGCGCTGGAAGATAGGGGGGGTTATTTTGTTTTGTCACGCTCCCGCCGCTCTTGGCAGGCCTGCAAGATATAGGCTTGGAGGCTCTGCCCGGCGGCGGCTGCATCCGCGCGGATCTGTGCACCCTCCGGCTTATCTGGACGTATCATTATATTATCACGCGCCTTATTATATTTAACGCTGGCCCGCGTGTGGGCCTCTGTAACTGCCATGTGATCACCTCCGTGCTCTCATTATACCATAATATGTTATAACCGTAAACGTACAAATACAACCACAAAAACACCGTTAACGTTGTGCATAATGTCAATAGACAATAACCGTTAACGGTGATATGATATAGACATCAAAAGAAAACAGCCCACAGGGCAGGAGGTAACAAGGATGAAACTTGAAAAATACGGCATCAAGATGCAGGGCTTGAAAAAAGCCGCCGGGGAAACAAAGGGGCTTGACGGCTGGAATGGATATGTGCAAATCAGCTATGATCTGGCTGACGGCGAGGTCATCGCGGTGTATCACACTGGCGTTAATAACTGGACGCGGTACCACAGCAACAGCATTATAAGCGTGTGCAACGCACGGGAACCCATGACAATGCAGAGCATTGCGGATGCTGTAGCGCTTGCCCTAGATGGAAGGAGAGCGTGAGCATGTACATGTATGATCTGTACGTTGCCGAGTTTGACAACGGCGACAAAATGACGGGGAGCATATCCCAGGTTTACGCGGCGCAAGAGGTCAACGGGTGCGCGGTTACATTCCACCCGTACATTGAGGTACGCAAGGCCCCGGCCCCTATTGCGCAGGATGATGGCACAATGACGGGGTATGCGTTATTTATTCCGGCGTTGCCGTATACGGGAGCATGGCGGCAGATTACCGGGACATATCAGCGGATGCTTGACGCGTTTAACGCACGTAACGAGCTGCTAGAGTTTGACGAGGTTGATTTTTTTAGAGCGTACCAGCGCACTTTTTAGCGGACACTTTAGCGGGGCTGCACCGTAAAGCAACCCCGCCCCACTGCCAAAGCAAAAAACAACACGAAGGAGCGTATAAAAATGAAAAAATTGTATTTTGAAGGCGCGGGCATGTTTGGGTGCCGCGACACTGCCGAAGAGCTGCGTGGAAACTGCCGTCTCCGCACTATGTTTCATGATGACCAGGGCCGCGCGGTGTACCTGGAGATCGGGAGCGGAATGAACAAGACCGCCGGGCGGCTGTATGTAGACAGCTGCCATTATATCGGCAAGGATGGCTGCAACCTGCTTCGGCTCCCTGTAGAGCGTGACAGCAAGTGGCGCGAGTACACCCCGGACGGCATTCTGGCGCTGCTGGATGAGATCGGCGCACACTTTGACGCGGTGGAGGTTCTGCCCAGCCTGGCAGGGTATCGGGTGTTTGCGGATGGGTGCCACAGCGGCGATGCGGAATCCGAGTACATGCGCGGGGATACATTCGCGCCGGACTGGGCAGAGATCACCCGCCGGGAAGCCGTGTACAAGGCTCTATGTGATGCAGAGCGATCCGCCGGGGTCAAGTGGCCCTGCGTTAGCCTGTGGCCCTTGCAGGATCGCCCGAACGTGTGCCGGTATAGTCTGCCGCGCACCGGTGCGCATGGCGAGATCATCCCGGCGGAGTATCTGGCAGGCAAGCAATAAGCCCAACGGGGCGGCGCTGCTTTGAGCTAATAAGGGGGTTATAACCATGATATATCAAGCTAATAAGCGCCAATTCGGGGCGCTGGAAGGCCTTGCACACTGGTGTGCCGAGTATTATTATACTCTTGAGAGGTTCGGCGCGGATGATGCCGAGATGCCCGCGATCCGCAAGGATGTGTCTTTTTGCATGGATCGGTGCGACGCGCTGGGCGTGCCGTACTGGGCGCAAAACGCCGTCCTTGCATGGGCCGAGAATTGGAGGGCCACAAAAGCGGAGTATTTTGATGCTGCGATGGCCCGAAGAGGGATCACCTGCAGCGGGGCCGCGGGCTGATTATTTGCCCGGAGCTATTGCAATAGCGCGGGCTGGGGTGTAAAATATAGCTGTAGGGGGTGTTTTATATGCTGGTTGTATTATTCTTGTTAGCTTCTCCTTTTATCATTATTTTTGGCGTGATGCGCCATTTTTAAGCAATATAGCGGAGCGCCTGGGCCGTATGGCCTGGGCGCTTTTTTATTTTCTCCGGGCGGGGTGCTCCGTTCTGCCCGGCATTTTTTGTACATGATCGGCGGGGTATACCGGAGGGGGATTTTAGCAGGTCGAAGGGCGCGGGGTTAGTCCCTCCAATCCCGAAAAAATAAAAAAGTCCCATAAAAGTTTGCGTTCCCATACTTTTTGCGCTAAAATTGCAGGCGGGAATAGAACTGAAACGAATAGAATAATATTCCCGCCTGCCGTTTTTGGCGCCGACACACCAAAGGCGGCTTTTTTGTTTGGATTCTTCCTGAATTTTTCAAAAAACAAAAAAGGCCGAAAATCAACGATAAACAGTTTGTCTGCAACGGGAAACAATGCTATAATAATAAAAATAGTGCCAAGTGCCTTGTGCCAAGTGCCTTTTCTCAAATTTGAGGGAGGGCGCTTTTTTATTTTGAAAATTTCTGAAATTGCAAAAGAGAGCACAATGCGAGCCAAGACAGCGGACGGAGCAGTTTATGCGTTTGCTGCGATCCGGGAACTGGAAAAAGAAAACTTCAAGCAGGCGCACAAGCTGAGTGTGGATTTGCATAATAAGCTGGGTACGCTGCCGCGCTGCAATGACCTGATTGAGCTGAACCGGAATCTGCTGCTGTTCAATGCGCCGTATAACTTTGATTCCTTTTGCCAGTACATTGAACTTGACCGTGACCCCAAAAGCCGGTTTTATATGCCGCGCCGAAAGCAGCTGATTCGGATGGTAAACACCCTGCAAAAACTGGAAGACGGGGAACTGGACATTGCAGGAATCATGATGCCGCCCGGAACCGGGAAAAGTACCACTGCTATTTTTTATCTGACATGGCTTGCCGGACGGAACCCCGACATGCCGATTTTAGGCGGCAGCCACAGCAACGCATTTCTGCGCGGCGTGTATGATGAATGCCTGCGAATTATGGCAAAAGGCGGGGAATATTTGTGGCGAGACGTGTTCCCCGGCGTGTGCATTGCCAGAACGAATGCACAGGACATGATGATAGACATGTACAAGCCAAAGCGCTTTGCCACACTGGAATTTTCTTCTATCGGCAGCGGCAATGCGGGCAAGGTGCGTGCGCAAAAGCTGTTATACTGCGATGACCTTGTAAGCGGCATTGAGGAAGCCATGAGCCGAGAACGCATGGATAAGCTGTGGCAGCTATACACAACGGATTTGCGGCAACGCAAAATTGGTGAATGCCGGGAACTGCACATTGCCACACCCTGGAGCTTGCATGACCCGATGGACAGGCTGGAACGTAACAACGAAAACAACCCCAGGGCTGAATTTTTGCACATGCCTGCCCTGAACGAGGAAGAAAAAAGCAATTTTGATTATGCCAACGGGGTAGGGTTCAGCACCAAGTTTTATATTGACATGCGGGAATCAATGGATGATGCCAGCTGGCGTGCATTGTTTATGACAAGCCCGATTGAACGGGAAGGGCAGATGTACCCAGAAGATCAGCTGCGCCGCTACTTTGAGTTGCCGGATAAAGCGCCGGAAGCCATTATTGCAGTATGCGATACCAAAGAAAAAGGTTCTGACTATGCGGTTCTGCCCGTTGCATACAAATACGGCGATGATTTTTACATTGAGGAATGTGTTTGCGATAACGGCGCACCGGACGTGGTGGAAACGCGGCTCTGGATGGTTCTTGTGAAACACAAGGTTCAGCTGGCCCAGTTTGAAAGCAACAGCGCAGGCGGCAAAGTGGCAGAAAAATGCCAGCAGGAAGTAAAGGCGCACGGTGGAATAACCAGGATTGTGACCAGGTACACCACCGCAAACAAGGAAACCAAAATCATTGTAAATTCCCCCTGGGTGATGGAACACTGCCTGTTCAAAGATAATTCTGTTATCAAGAATAACAAGGAATACAGGCGTGTTTTGTCGTTTTTAACAGGGTACACAATGGCAGGGAAAAACAGACATGATGATGTGCCGGACGCATTTGCCATGCTTGCACAATACGCTCAAGGCCTAAATGCGGGCAAAGTTGAAATTGGGACAAGAATTTGGTGAAAAACAACGTTAATGTGCTTGAAAAATGTGAATTTTATGGTATAATAGTAAATAGAAAAGCTTTATATTTTAGCTTTTTCTTATGAACATTTTGTTCATACCTCCTAGGGTACGGAACCAGCGTCCTGCATATGCGCCGCCCTAAATATGGTTCTCCCGCTGGCTGAAATGCCAGCTATTGTGTCGCTATAGTTTAATGGTAAAACTCCTGGCTCATAACCGGGTGCTTGCAGGTTCAACCCCTGCTGGCGGCACCAGAGTGCGCTCTGCGGCGCACAACCGGCACTATGTGGGCCGTTATCAGCCATATAGAGCCTGACAGAGCTAACCTGTCCGCTGCACCTGCAAAGCTGTCAAGCACTTTGCAGGTGATATATACCGTATAGCCATATATAAGGACGCTGCGTTCCGAAGCAACGGCGCGGCGGAGGGTGCAAGGCCACCATACGGAACCAGATGCAAGGTAGCGCCTTGCTGTGTGGGCGGTGCGGCTTCCCCCACAAACGATGACAAAGCCTGTGAAAAGCAGGAACCGCACATGCTGTTATAGCTCAATGGCAGAGCAGCCGCCTTGTAAGCGGCAGGCTACTGGTTCAAGTCCAGTTATCAGCTCCAATGCCGAAGATACGGGTAAAAGATTCAGCCCAGAGCTGAAGTCCCCTGTTAGGCAATCCCTGCACACCTCTCTTTGATGTGCCCCATGCAGGGCTTTTGATGCAGTCATAGCTTAATAACGTTGGAAAAGCAGCGCCTGTGGGTGCCGTTGCAGGTTCGAGACCTGCTGACTGCTATTGTTGGGTCGCCCCCACCGGTGAAAGCCCGGCGCAGGCAAAACGCGATAGATAACCTGAACGCTGTAAGCAAAGCGGCAAGCCGATCAGGAACGCGGCGCGGCGGCAGACCGCAACGGGACTTTGTGAGCCTGAGAATATCTGCCCGCACAGTGAAGTGCGAAAACAAACTTCAACCGCGAATAGGGGCGCGGGTATAAATACCGCCGAACACCGCAGGGCTGTGCTGTATACGAAAAGACAGCCCGCCAGCCCTGTGCGGACAATACAGGGAATCAAAAAAGCGTTGCGGATTTGCTCCACGCAATGGGTGAGCCCGGCATAGCATAAACCGGGAGGGCGGGAACGGGGTTATTTTTGAAAGAAGGGATAAATTGCGAGTAAGTGTTTACTGCCCGTGCTGCGGTGCGGCAGGAATCAAGCGGAAGCTGATGGAAGTTGATACAGCAGCAAAGGGAACGATTTATCCCTATTGCAAAGCGTGCAAGCGGAACATTGAAATCCATTTGCCGCTGAAAAAATAAAGTGCCAAGTGCCCTGTGCCAAGTGCCAGCTGAACCTTAATTGGTTTGGCTGGCACTTTTTGTTTTTGTGCAAAGGAGAACAGCTTGGAAAGATACCTTGTTGACATCCTGCCGGATGAGGGTTTGCACGGCAGACGGGTCATTACCACAAACGAGCAGAAAATTACAGCGGATAACGTTGTAAAGGTGCTGAATACTGCCCTTGTCACCCACAACAGGAACCGGGGAGAAATCCAGTATTTGTGGGATGTTTACCGGGGCAAGCAGGATATCCGAAAAAAAGAAAAAATCGTCCGTGAGGAAATCAACAACAAAATCACGGTGAACATCGCAAATGAGATTGTGACGTTCAAAACAGCATTTCTACTTTCCGGCCCTGTGCAGTATATCGGTGCAAAAGGCAGCAAGACGGACAACAACAAACTGGTTAATTTGAACCGCTGGATGTCAGATGAGGACAAACAGAGCAAGGACAAAGAAATCGTTGACTGGATGCACATTGCGGGGCTTGGCGTGCGGATGGTTCTGTCTGACCCCGGCGCGGAACAGGCGGGAAGCCCTGCCTGCATTTATACCCTTGACCCGCGTGAAGCGTTTGTCATCTACTACAGCGGCTATACCAAAAAGCCAATGGCAGGTGTGCTGACACAGTACGATGAAAACGATGCCAAGTATTACGGTGTTTACACTGACAGCGAATATTTTGAAATCAAAAGCGGGAAAATCACCCGGCAGGCTGGGCATTTGTACGGCAGCGTGCCGATTGTGGAATACCCCAACAACAGTGCCAGAATGGGCGCGTTTGAAGTAGTGTTGCCGCTTCTGAATGGTATTAACACGCTGGAAAGCAACCGCGTGGATAACGTGCAGGATTTTGTAAATGCGTATGACGTATTCCAGAACGTTGATTTGGAAGACGGCCAGTACAGCCAGCTTGCCAGCGGCGGTAAGTTTATCAAAATCAAAGATTCTCAGCAGGGGATGCCTGCAAAAATTTATCGCATCAGCAGCGAGATGAACAGTTCTACTGTGCAGACCGCTGTGGATGATTTGCATGATAAGATTTTGACCATCTGTGGCATGCCGAACCGCAACGGCGGTTCTTCCACCAGCGATACCGGGCAGGCAACCATTATGCGCGATGGCTGGAAAGACGCAGAAAGCCGCGCCCAGGACAGTGAAGACATGTTCCGGCGCAGTGAACGGCAGTTCTTGCGTGTGTTCCTGACCATTTGCAACACAACAAATAATCTTGGCCTGAATGTAGGGGATGTGTACGCACAGTTTACCCGCAATAACCTGACTGACATCCAGAGCAAGATGCAGGTATTTATTCAGGGCCTGGGCTGTGAAAAGATCGCGCCGGAAACGGTGTACCGCGAACTTGGCCCGTTCCGTGACAATGAAATGGCTTTGCAGGAGGGCATGAAATATTACGAGGAAAAACAGGCAGAGCTTGAAAAAAGCCTGAATGAGGAGCTTGACAATGGACTGGAAACCAACGGACAGCGCAATCAGGCTGCTGAACCGCAGGGCGATACGCAGGTTTGAAAAAGCATCCCGGCAGATAACGCAGTTTGATGAATTGAACGTTATGCCCGCCTGCAAGCAGCTATACCAGGATATTGCCAAAGATAATCAGGAAGTCTTTTTAGAACTGGCAAAAAAATGCTATCAGGATGCCGAAGTTCACGGCAAAGAAAAACCCGACAGGGAATGGCTGCTTGCCTTGCTTGCCGGATACAGCGCCGTTACCGGATATGTGTACGAACACGAGATTGACCGAAAGCGGGCATACCTGGAAGAGGGGCTTTTGAGCCGGACAAACCATCAGAACGAATTCCGGCGTGCATTGCGGTATTGGAGCGATATGACGTACCAATACGCCGATGACGTGACCGATTCTGCAAGAATCAAGGCATTTACAGATGCCGGAGTAGAACAGGTGCAGTGGCACACTGCCGGAGATGAAAAAGTGTGCCAGGTTTGCCGGGAACGCAACGGAGAGATTTACCCGATTGATAATATCCCCGATAAACCCCACAGAAAATGCAGGTGTTGGCTGACACCTGTTTGATCGTCAGAGAAGACGCTAAAACGCAAAGGTCAGAGAAGACGCTAAAACGCACAAATACGGGCGAGAGAACGCCGACAAAATAACGCGGAGGCACCAATGAAATTTGACACCAGCACCATTGACGGCTTTGAAAACATGAGCGATGCAGACAAGGTGACAGCGCTGCTTGGCGTTGACCTGCCTGACCCGGTGGATACAAAGAACCTTGTAAAAAAAGAAGATTTTGACAAGGTGATGAGCGAAGCCAGCAGTTACAAAAAGCAGTTGAAAGAAAAAATGACTGCCGAAGAAACCGCTGCTGCAGAAGCCAAAGCCGCACAGGAAAAGTTGCAGAACGATTATAACGCACTGCTGAAAGAAAACACCATTTCTAAAAACGTTGCCAAGTATATTGCGCTTGGCTACGATGAAAAACTTGCCAAAAGTACGGCAGAAGCCCTTTTTGATGGCGACATGGAAACGGTGTTTGCCAATGCTGCAAAGGCCAATCAGGTGTTTGCAGACAAGCTGAAAGCAGACCTTATGCGCAACAGCCCCAGACCCAGCGGCGCTGGTACAAGCACCGAAGAAGAAAGCGAATACATGGCATTTGCCAAGCGCAGCGGCAAGGCAAAAGCACAGGCCAATGAGGCAGCCGCAAAAGTCATGGATTATTACAAGTAAGGAGTGAAAGCATGAAATTCAAGAAAACGGACGTTGCCGGTGCAGTTGAGATTTTGGCCAGCAATGATTTTACCGCAATCCCGTTTACCACAACCACCGCAAAAAAGGCTGGTGAAAAACTGACAGTTGACAGCCGCGTTGGCGTTGTGCTGTATGACGTTGACCCGGATGAAAACCCCAACGGCAGCCTGCTGGTTGCGGGCGTGATTGATGCAGTAAAGGCAAAGGCACACAGCGGTACCGACCTTGCTGCAGAATCTGACCTGCCGGATACCATTATCCTGCGCACCAATACCGGCGTGAACGCATAACGGAGGTGAAAACATGAACCTTACTGAACTTTTTACACCTGAAATCATTGCGGCAAACTATACCGAAGCTGCTTCCAACGCAATCCCGTACCTGGGCAGCGGTTTGTTCCCCTCTGTAAAGCGTGCTGGCCTTGACCTGGCATGGATTAAGGGCCACAAGGGCCTGCCTGTTTCCCTGAAACCCTCTGCTTTTGATGCAAAGGCCACTTTCCGTGACCGCATCGGCGTGAGCAAGCTGGAAACCGAGATGCCGTTTTTCCGCGAGGGCTACAAGATCAAGGAAAAAGACCGCCAGGAGATTCTGCGTGCCCAGAGCAGCAATGACCCCTATGCAGCGGATGTCATCAACCGCATTTACGATGACCAGCAGGATTTGATTGCCGGTGCTGACGTTGTGCCGGAACGCATGCGCATGCAGCTGCTGTTCCCGGAGGACGGCGCAATGGGTATTACCATCAAGGCCAATGGCGTGAACTACACCTACAACTATGACCCTGACAGCAAGTGGAAGGGCACCAATTACACCGCCCTGACCACCACTGACATGTGGACTGCCACTTCCACCGCAGACCCGTTCAAGCAGATTCAGACCATCAAGGACAAGATGGCAAGCAATTACGGTGTGACCCTGGCTTACATGGTGATGAACACCACCACGTTCAACCTGATGAAAGCCACCGATGCCGTAAAGAATCGCTGGCTGACCGTAACTGGCCGCAGTATGGGATACCTGACCAACGATGAAGCCAAAGATGTGATCGCATCCACTACCGGCCTTCAGATCGTGATTTACGACAAGCTGTATGCCGATGAGAGCGGTGCAAGCCACAAGTTTGTTCCGGACGGCTATGTGAGCTTTATCCCGGAGGGCGCACTGGGCAAGACCGCTTACGGCACCACCCCGGAGGAAGCCGACCTGGCAGGTTCCGGCAAGGCAGATGTTGCCATTGTGAACACCGGCGTTGCCATTACGGTTGAAACCACCGTGCATCCGGTCAACGTAAACACCTACGCTTCCGAGATCGTGCTGCCAAGCTTTGAGCGCATGGACGAAGTTGCCGTTATGAAGGTGACGGCATGACCTGGCTGATTCCCGATTATGCAGTATTTTACGGTGGGGAGCTTTGTGTGACCGGGAAAAAGGTGAAGATTGCCGACCAGGACAGTGCCGAAATGGCAAAATACGGGAAAGTAATAACCGAAAAGGCGGAAACACCCCCTGTGGTAGAACACCGGCGGGGCAGAAAGCCGAAAGTTTGATGAACGGCGGGTGACAATATGACAAGTTTTGAACGATTGCTAAAGCGTACAGGCGATGATGATTTAGAACTGCTGTCAGGTCTGCTTGACAGCGCGGAATCTGTCATACTGGCCCGCCGTTATCCTTTTGGCGGCGGTGAGCTGGAAGAGCGATACCGCGATTTGCAGTTCCGCATTGCTCTGGCAATGTACAACAAACTTGGCGCGGAATACGAAACCAGCCACAGTGAAAGCGGAATCAACCGCACATGGGGCAGCGAAGATGTGCCGCAGCAATTGTTGGAAGAAATTGTTCCGATCGGAAAGGTTGGCAGCTGATGCGCGACCTGAAAGCCAATCAAAAGACGATATGGTATCAGAACAGCAGCGGATTTGCCGCCGTGAAAGATGAGTACGGCAACCGCACCGGCGAGGAACAGCCCATCATGGAACACGCTGAACAGCTGAAAATCAGCGTGAGCGGCGCTGTTGGCGCAATGGAAGCCGCCGCTTTTGGCGGGTTTACAGATTACAGCCGGACAGCCTGCACGGCAAACACAAACTGCCCTTTGCGGGAAGGAACGCTTATCTGGATTAACCGGGATTCTGACGAAAGCCCGAATTACGTTGTGACCAAAAAGGCAGATACCATAAACGGCGTATTGTATGCGATGAAAGAAATCGTGCCATGAAAATCAAGCTGGCGCTAAGCGAAAAAGGCATAGAGCAGGCGATAAAGGAATACGAGAACTGGCAAAAAACGCTGGAAACCCGCATTGAACAGTTTGTAAAAAGACTGTCAGAAATGGGGGCAGAAGTTGCCAAGATACGGTTTACTGCCGCCGTTTATGATGGTGACATGAGCGATATTGCGGTTCAAGTAGAACAGCACGGCAAGAAAGCCACGATTTACGCCACCGGGCAGGCCGTTGGCTTTATTGAGTTTGGCACAGGCGTTGCATTTGCAGAGCATCCAAGCGGGCTGTATGCGCATGGAACATACGGCGATGGGAAAGGTTCAAACCCGAATGGGTGGGTTTATGATGGCGTTCCAGGACCAACGGCACAGCCTGTGTATAACCGCAAGGGCGAGCAAAAGCCCGGCGTTTGGCGGACAAAGGGCAACCCGCCAGCATGTGCCATGTGGGAGAGCGCGGCCCAGATGGCTGCAAGTATAAAAACCGTGTGGGAGGAGGTAATGCGTTGACAGAGGATTTTCAGCCGCAGATTTTTGAATTCTTTGCGCAAAAGCTGGAAGCAGAATTCCCCGGCGTTAAATTAAGCAGCGTAATTACCGACCAGCCACCCAGTTTCCCGTGCGTTCAAATCGAACAAGATGATTTGCCGACAGACCATGACAACAGCGGCAGAATCAGATTTGTGAATGTGCGAATCCGCGTGCGCGTTTACACAACGGGGAACACAAAAACAAGCCAGGCCCGGAAAATACAAATGTGCATTGACGAGATAGCCAACAGTTTGAATTTCACTCGGCAAAGTTACATTGCAAGCGGATACCTGTATCAAAACAGTGCGTACCGGAAGGAAACAACGTACCGTGCGCGAATGACCGAAGACGGGGTTTTGACCCGGACATGATAAGGAGTTGAAAACATGGCAAATGAACATGTAGCTATCAGTACCCAAGGCGTACAGCTGCTTCGCGGTGATTCCAAGACTACCCTGAAAGAGCTGTGCTGGATTCAGGAATATCCTGACCTGATCGAAGACCCAGATACCATTGACGTTACCACACTGATGCACACCATGCAGGCTAACATCCCTGCGCTGCCGAAATCCTCTGCGCGTGCCTTTCCGGCGTTTGTCGACACCGATGCGGGCAACCTGAAAGCAGTACAGGATACGGCGAATACACCGGCCTATTATGCGGTGCGTAGCCGTAATGGCTGGGGCTGGGTATGGCATGGCCAGCACAGTGTTTCTGTGCCCGGAAAAGGCGTTGATGATGCAATTCAGTTCAATATCGTCATTACCAACGATTCTGACCTTGAATTCACCGAAAGCATTACTGTTGCTACTTCTTGAGGAGGAAAACGCAAATGGACGCTATCAAACTGACTTTTGAAGGCAAAAGCTACGAGCTTACCTATACCCGCGAGACTATCAAGCAGATGGAGAACACCGGATTTGACATCCAGATGTTGGCACATCAGCCCACCGTTCAGGGCGATAAGATGTTTGCCGGTGCTTTTCTGGCAAAGTGCAAGGGCGTTAAGCGCAAGGTGATTGACGACATCTGGAACCATATGGACATTGAAAGCAAGAATAATGTTCTTGCCGCACTGGCCGATATTTACGGCGATGCAATGAACAGCCTTGCAGATGATGGAAAAAAGGTGACTTGGGAGATTGCTTGACCGACGATCTTCCCGAAAATCAAAAAACATGGGGCCAGATTTTTGAAGAACTAGCCCCTTATTATTTATCACTCGGCATGAGCGCTGACGAGTATTGGAATGGTTATCCAAGACTTGCCAGAGAATACCGTGAAGCGCATAAAAAACAGCTTGAGGAATGGAATTATAAGGCGTGGATACAGGGCAGGTATATTGCCGATGCCATATCTGCCACGATCGGAAATGCGTTTATCCCGAAAGGGCGCAAACCGATGCAGTATCCGAAAGAGCCGTATGCGCTGACGGAAGAAGAACAGATTGCAAGAAAGATAAGGGATGCAGAAGAAGCGGAGAGACGTTTCTTTGAGAAATTCAGTTTGATGGGTGGTGGAAGCAATGGCTGACGTACAGATTGATAAACTTACAATCGAGATTGAAGCCAATTCAGGAGCTGCCACAGCTAATATCAAAAAGTTGGGAAAGGCGATAGAGTCTCTTTCTTCAACAGGTAGCTTAAAGACTGTTATTGACAGTTTGGAAAAACTGAATGAAAAGCTGTCCAATATGAGCAATTTAAGCTCCGCTGTATCGGGAATAAACAAAGTTTCTGATGCAATGAAAAAGGCAGCAGGCGTTTCCAATAATATGACTGCACAGACGGAATCGCTTGGCTCTTCTCTGAAAAATCTGTTTTCACAGGCCAGCGTGGTAGCAATTATTCAAAAGGCTAACACACTTTTGGAAAGTGCCATAACCAACTACAGCGAGTACGTAGAAGATATTAACCTGTTTGCTGTGGCGATGGGCAATGTGGCTGGCAGCGGCGGCAGATTTGCGCAAAAGATGGAAAACCTGCTTGGCATTGACGGCGGTGAAGCCATGCGGAATATGGCTGTTTTCCAGAACCTTACAACCAGCTTTGGCATGGTATCCGATAAAGCCTACATTCTTAGCCAGAACCTCACACAGCTTGGCTATGATATGGCTTCCTTCTTCAATCTGAGTACAGAAGATTCGTTCCAGAAATTGCAAGCTGCCATTTCCGGTGAGCTTGAACCTATCCGCCGATTGGGCGTTGATATTTCCAACGCCAGATTGCAACAAGAATTGTACAATTTGGGAATCAATAAAAGCATTAACAGTTTGTCTCAGGCAGATAAGGCACAGCTGCGCTATATTGCTATCATGAAGCAGACAACAAATGCGCAGACCGATATGGGCCGCACATTGAATTCGCCTGCAAACCAGATGCGCATTTTGAAAGCACAGATTGACTTGCTCGGCAGAAGCCTGGGCGCGGTGCTTATCCCCGCAATCAATGCGATTCTTCCGCCCCTGATTGCTTTTATTCAGGTTGTCAGAATGGCAATCAGCGCGATTGCATCACTTTTTGGGCATACGATTCAGTGGGGAGATTTTCAGAGTTCCGGCGTAAGTGCTGCACAGGGCGTTAGCAGCGGGCTTGATGATGTCGGTGGGAGCGCAAGTTCTGCGGCAAAAGCTGTGCATGACCTGATCGGCGGATTCGATGAACTCAATAAAGCACCAGACCAGTCATCCGGCGGTGGTGGCGGTAGTGGCGGAGGTGGAAGCGGATTAGGTGACATTGGCCTTCCGAGCTATGACATGTTCGCCAACCTTGCAAACAGCAAGGTTACGCAATGGGTTGAAAAGTTACAAAAGGCTTTTGAGAACATCAAAAAAGTGCTTGAACCGTTTATGCCACTTATAAAAGGTATTGGCGCTGCTATATTAACGGCTTTTGCCGTTGGAGCTGTCAGCAAATTCTTGAAAAAGTTCAAGGATTTTATTACTAAAGCCGCTGCGGGAAGCGCTGTCTTTGCAGCATTGAAAAAAGCTGCGGGAGTTTTTGTTTCATCGCTAGAGTACGGGGCTGGTTTTTTGAGGTCTTTTTCCTTGGGGCTTCAATCGTTTAGAAGCGCACTCCCGGTATGGGCGAAAGTAGCTACTGCCGTTGCTGTAGCGGTCGGAACCTTTGTCACTGCTTATGATGCAATGAAAAAATTCGGGCAGGGGGCAATGGATTTGAAAACCGCCGCAACAAACTGTGTGGCTGCATTTGCCCTGTTTGGGACGATCGGCGGCATTGTGCTTGGCCCGGTTGGTGTAGTGATTGCAGCGGTGGGAACGGCAGCCGGTGCGTTTTTGGGATACAGGAGTGCAATGCAGGAAGCCGGGCAGGAAATGGCGAACGAAAGCCAGTTCTGCCAGACCTTGAATTACATGATCGACCAGTCCACCGCAAGTATTCAGCGGGCAACGGATAACCAGCAGGAACTTAACGAAAAAATTCAAAGTTTTTCTGATGTCGGAACAAAGTATGCAGGCGTTCAAACCCTTGTCGATTCGATTTTCGATTTAAGCGAAAAGTCAAACAAATCCGCGTTTGAAGTGCAGCAGCTCCAGTCCCAGGTAGAATACCTTAATGGTATGGGCCTGGAAGGGTTGCAGCTGCACATGGACGAAACCGGAACAAAGGTGCTTGAAACTCGTGACGATGTAAACGCCCTTATCGAAAGCCTTGAAAAGGCCGCATACGCCGCAGCAGCGCAGGATTTGTTAGAAAGTGCATATAAGGCGCAGATTCAGGCGGAACAAGACCTTGCAGCCGCAAATGACCGCCTTGCTGCGAGCAAGGAAGCAGTCGATACAGCAACAACGGCACTTGGCAATTATCGTGACGGTCTTTCCACATGGGGTGAAATGCTGGCTGATTTGGGTCTCGATGCGCAATATAACGCTTTGTCCGATTCTTTGAGCAAAGCGAACGAAGCCTACGAAACCGCAACAAGTGACGTTCAGGCGCAGCAAGAAGCCCTTACAAATGCCAATTCTGCGATTGATACCTACACCCAAAAACTTGTGGATATCAAAAGCGGGAACTTTGATATGGCTGATTCTGTAACAAGCTCTACAAATCAGGTTGATACTTCTATGGCGCAGGTAAGAGATTCTGCAAATCAGACTGCCGGAACAGTAACAAGTGCCAACAGTAATATAACAACGTCTGCTACAAATTCCGCTGCAACAATCAGTTCCAGCTATTCGGATGCGGCACAAAGCGTACAGGGTAGCACGGGTCAAATGAGTAGTGCGGCAGAAAACGCAAAAGAACGAATGACCCAAAGTGCAAACAATACAGCAAGCACTTATGCGGCAAGTTTTGACAATATCAATTCTGGTGCAAGAAGAAATGCGGAAACGGTAAAAGATTCTGCAAGTAATGCCGCATCTGGCGTTGAAGATGCGGCAACCCGTTCCGGCAATGCACTGTCCGGCCTTCCAGAGAAGGCAAAACAATGGGGCAGCGATTTCGCTTCCTCTTTTGTAGATAGCTTTGTCGATACGTGGACAGTCCTTAAATCGGGATTTGAAGATGCGGCGAAATGGATTAGTGAACGGTTCCATTTTTCTGTTCCTGATAAAGGCCCTTTGGCTGATGCTGACACCTGGATGCCTGACATGATGAAACTGTTTGCATCCGGCATTGAACGGAACAAGAACAGCGTTATCCGCCAGGTTGCAGGGCTTAGTGCTTCTATGCAAAAGGAACTTACGGATGCACCTGTCAATGTCAGCGCGGAGGGCACAGTCGTTTCCAAACACGATGTCGAAGTATCCGGGAAGCAGTTTTCTTCTGGGCAGGTATACCGCACCGGAAATGGCTCCGCAGACGTTGTTGCAGCAATTCGTGCGCTTGGCACTATTATGGAGCGCAACAGCGATACCAAAGTTGTCATCGACGGCAGAGAGGTATTCCGCGCTGTTAAGGATGAAGCGCACCGAGAACAAATCAGAACAGGAAGCCCCGCTTTTTAAGAGGGAAATATGAGCTTCAATACCAAAGACACAAAAGGTTACTGGGCTGTCAACGGAACTGCGCTGTACAAGCCGCAGGGGTGTGAAATCACGCATGAGAACTATGTCGGCTCCAACAGCGGCCGCACAGAGGATGGCGTGATGCATATTGATTGGCTGCGCCGGGACTTGCGCAAAGTCACAATCAAATACAATGCCATGACAGGAAACGAAATGGACGAGCTTGTGGGGCTTGTTCAGGGCAAGGAATATACCGCAACATTCAGAGACAGGGGAAAGACATGCACGATGTCTGCTTATACAGGTGATTGCAAATATGAACTGTACAACGAAACATTGTGTTCAAGCGAGGGCGGATTATACACCGATGTTTCCTTTGACATGGTAGAGATGTAAAGGAGGGAAGAATCAATGCTGAAAAACCTGATTGTTAAAAGCGATGGGACAGAGATTGATTCTTCCCTTATTTTGTCTTGCACATTGACGCAGACCTTGAATTCAGGCCAGGAATTCACGATTGGAAGCGCATGCACAGACGAAATAGAGGTCGAATACCTTGCGCAGGATGACAATCTTATTGCAAAAGGCGATGTGCTTACGTTGTACTGGGTGAATGACAGCGGCACAAAAACAAAAGTCGGCATATATTATTGCGAAAAGCCAAATTATCAGGGGCTTATGCGGGAAATATCCGGCACAAGCACGGTTTATAAAGTAGTCGCCTACGACACCATGTCCAAGCTGGATGTGGACTTTTCCGGCTGGCTGCACGCCAATCAGGCGCAGTTCCCCAAAACTATCTGGCAGCTGGTTCAGCTGGCCTGCCAGCGGGCAGGGGTCGCGCTTGCCATCAGCAGCCTGCCCATCAACGGCAGCTACAGCGTGCAGGCGTTCTACGCGGACGACCTGACCTGCCGCCAGATCATCTCCTGGGCGGCGGAAGCAGCAGGCTGCTACGCCCACATAAATGCAGACGGCAAGCTGCAATTCTTGACCTACACAGACAAGCGCCGCACTGCTAAAATCACCCCGGACGGTGCCAGCAACAGCACCGCCTATTATGCTGACAGCCTGAGCTACGAGGACTACACGGTCAAGGCCATTGAGAAAGTCCAGATCCGGCAGTCGGACAGTGACGTGGGGGTCATCTACCCCGACAGCACCACTGCCACCAACACTTACGCAGTGCAGGGCAATCTGTTGCTGACGACCGGCACCGAAGCCAACCTGAAAAGCGTTGTCCAAAACCTGTACAACGTGCTGAAAAACGTGACCTACACCCCCTGCAAAGTATCGGTGCCCAGCAGTTCCGGCCTTGCCTGCGGGCAGATCGTGCATGTTAAGGACGCACGCGGGCGGGAGTTCGACACCTACCTGATGAGCGCCACGATCTCCTCCGGCAAAGCCAGCTTTGAGAGCGTGGGCAGCTCCAGCCGGGAAAGTTCCAGCGCCGTGAACAGCCAGAGCTACAAGAACCTGACCGGCAAGATGCTGGAAATCAAAACCAGCGTGGACGGCCTGGAAGTAAAGGCCAGCGACCTGACCGGAAAGTATACCGACCTGAAAGCAACGGTGGACGGGCTTTCCTCTGAGGTGAAAAAAGATACCAAAATCACCGGCGGCGGCAACCTGATCCTGGGCAGTGAGAGCTTCAAGAATGCCAAGCTGAAAGGCAACGAGGTCAGCGGCAGTTCGGTCACGTACAACGATACCGGCAGCGCGACCGTGACAAACGCAAACTCCAATCGGTATTTTGTTTTCAACACCGTTGGCGCTCGCATTACCAAAGGCGTTACCCTGTGCCTGTCTGTCATGTACAAGCCAATTTCCGGCACCGACGGGTTGTGCCTGAGCCTTATATATGCCGCCGACAACGGAAATTCTTACTATACCAGCATAACAACCGAAAACCAGATTGAAATTAAGCAGACAGACGGCTGGGTGCTGCGGTATGGCACCTGGACACCCAGCAGCACCGGTATTCTGAAAACGGTCGAGCTTGGCTGCGGCAGCATAAAGGCGGGGGTTGGCGGCAGTTACACCAACAAGTTTGAGCTGCTGCACCCCATGCTGCAATACGGCAACGCGCCGACCGCGTGGAACGCCAGCTCCGGCGACTATCTGACCCAGGAAAGCGCAAAAAGCCTGTTTTCCCAGACCGCTGACGAGATCAAAACCGAAGTCACCAAGTCAGTGACTGAAACGGTAACGGCCAACGTGAAGGACACCGCTACCAGCGCTGCCAATGATGCCGTTGACAGCAAATTGCAGGATTACGCCACCACCGCAACGGTGGAAAGCCTGAAAAAGGATGTCTCCAGCATCAGCCAAAAGGCGAATAGCATCAGCACAAAAGTCAGCAGTCTGGAAGAAACGACGACAACCATTTCCAACGACCTGGACAGCACAAAGCGGGAATTCAAAACCGTTAAAGAATCAGTATCCGCGATTGACCAGAAAGCCGACAGCATTACCCAGACGGTAACGCAGCGGATCACCGGCGGTAACAATATTATTGTGGGCACCGACGACTGGAACAATGCGACCCTGGATGCAGGCGGCAATGACCTGAGCAAAAAAGGAACATACACGATCAGCGGTGAATCCGTTCGAGTGACCAATAAGGCGCGGAACACCCGCTTCCACTTTGGTGCGGACAAAACGCTCGTGATTGCCAAGGGCATGACCTATTGCGCCAGCGTACTGTACAAGCTCAATTCTGGCGCTGATAGCCTGTTTTTACAATTTGAGACCAAGAACAGCAGCGGCACAAAAAGTTATTACGGCTCCGCGTTCAAGCAGGCCCAGCAGGACATTGAGCTGGACAACGGCTGGAAGCTGCGCTGGGCGGCCTTCACGGCGACCGCGGACGGCTATGCAGACGGCCTGTTTGTGAGTACCGCGAACGATAACGCCACCGTTACCAACGATCTGACCATCATGCACCCCATGGTGCAGATGGGCAACGCCCCCACTGCCTGGACGGCCAGCACCGGGGACTATCTGACCGCCAACGAAACCAAAACCGAGATCAAGCAGACTGTGAACGAAATTAAGCTGACGGCCAGCACAAGCGGAACCAGCAGCACCATCAAGCTGACGGCAGGCGGAACAGAGATCACCAGCGCACAGATCAACCTATCCGGCGTTGTGACATTTTCGGATTTGAGTACCTGGAACCAGGATAAGACAATCATCAACGGCGGAAACATTACCACCGGGCAGCTGCATAACCTCAACTACACCACCGTGTACGACCTGGACAACGCCTGGATACGTATGGGCACCGAGGCCGGTGAGCGCGTATTTTTGGACAACCGGCACATCGCATGGTATGCAACCATCAACACCGGCAGCATCGGCCTGACCGGCGTGCTGTACTCAGAGGCTGGCAGCTCCTACATTGGGGCGTGCAGCAAGTACGCCAAGTACGGCTGGGTTGACGGCCTCAACCCGACATCTTACGTTGGGATGCAGATCACCTACAACCGCAGCGATGACAGCGACGCCGATTTTAACACGACCCGGGTGGGTGTCTCCGGCAAGCTGAATGTACACAATCTGGACGTTTGGGGCAGCAAATCCCGCGTGGTGCCTACCAGCTTCGGCGCGCTGAAAATGGCCGCATTTGAGACGCCGCTGCCAACCTTTGCGGACTGGGGCAAGGGCCAGTGCGGCCCCGAAGGCTGGTGCCTGATCGTACCTGATCCGCGCTATGCGGAGACGGTGGCCCAACATGGGCAGCTGACCTGGCTGCTGACGGACTGCGATGGCACCGGCCACCTGTGGGCTGAGGATTGCGGCCAGTACGCCATTGTACATGGCGCACTAGGGCAGTGCTTTGCCTGGCTCTGCATGGCGGCGCAGAAGGGGTACGAGGGCGGCTATGCCGACCGCAGTGACAGCAGCTACCCTGCCGGTGATCCGGCAGGCATTGAGCTGGCCGCCAGCACCGCCGCCCGCGCCCAGGATGAAAGCACCATCGCCGCAGATGACCTGTTAGCTATGGACACCGGCGCAGATGAAACCGCAGACATTCTATTAGATGAATCGGAGGGATTAACATGAAGAAATTATCTGGCGTGGCGGTCGTTACGACCGCCGAAGGCGAACGCGTGAGCTACACCTACATGGAACTGGACGGTAACGGCAACATCACCAGCCAGAACAACCGGGGGTCTTTTGTGGCCCTTGACGAAGAGGTTCTGGCGGCCATTGCCACGCTGAAAAATGCCGTGAACGCGCGGCTTTAAGGAGGAAACACCATGACCGATACCAAACGCATCAAAGAGTGTAGGCGCAAGATTATTGCCGCGATCAACGAAGCGAAAATCCCCTTTGCGGTATCTGAGCTGGTTCTGGAAAACGTGCTTGCCGCCGTGCGGGAGAACATGGCCGCCGAAGAAGCAGCGGCGGCAAACATCGAAACTCCGAAAACAGAGGAAGAAAAGCTGCCGAACTAGGAGAAAAGCGAATGAAACAGGGAACGCAATTTGTGCTGCCCGTGGAAATCGGCATGAGCCTGGACGAGATAAGCCGGATCGAATTTGTATTTAAGCAAAAAAATTATAATGGCTTCCCGGCTATTAAATCCAACGTCTGGCCGGATGACTGCACCCGGCAAGCGGGGCAGAACATCATCCTTATCCCCTGGACGCGGGAAGAAACGTACAAATTCCTTGGCGGCGAAACATTGTACATGGACACCCGCATCACGTTACGGGACAGCACTGACCAGCCGCAGACGGAGATTCTGGCGCTCAAAATGAGCCCGACCTTATTCCAGGAGGTTGATGGTGCATGATCCAGGTGCGAGTGGCCCAACAGAGCGCCGTATCAGTGCGCATTACAGGCACCGCAGTGGTTAGCGCGCCGGAGTATGCAGGGCCATATGACATCACGCCGTTGTTCTCGGCGCAGACCCTGCCCACCGCAAAGCGGCTATTGCAGCAGGATGTAATCATAGAAAAGATACCGCAATACGAGGTGTCCAACGATTACGGCACAACGTTGATTTTAGGAGATGAGTATTATGGCAAATAAATATATTAACAAAGTGATTGTCGGCAAAGAGACAAAGCTGGACTTGACAGCCGATACGGTAACACCGAACACGCTGGCTGAAGGTATCACCGCTCATGATAAGTCCGGTGCCCCTATCGTCGGTACCAGCACCAAGGACGTGGATTCCAGCGATGCAACAGCCGCAGTTGCTGAGGTTCTGAAGGGTAAAACTTTCTATGCACGGGGCGCGAAGCTTACGGGTACGATGCCCAATAACGGAGCGGTATCCGGGAAAATCACTACTGTGGACGGCAAATATACGATTCCTATGGGTTTTCACGATGGTAGTGGTACAGCTGAAATTGATCCCGTCGAACAGGCAAAACTCATAGCGACAAATATTCGTGAGGGCATCACAGTTTTGGGCATTGTCGGATCGATGAGTGGCAGCGAAGGCATGAAGCCGCAGGCCAAAATTGTTACGCCGAGCTTTGAACAGCAGGTTGTGCTGCCCGATAAAGCGCATAACTGCCTGTCTCAAGTTACTGTGCAGGCGATCCCGGCCACATACGTTGATAACGCCGCGGGCGGGCAAACCCTGACGATCGGAGGCTGATATGGCCGTAAACAAGGTTGTTATTAATGATGAAGTTGTCCTCGACCTGACCGGTGATACGGTGCAGGCTGCCGACCTGCCGAAAGGGGTAATCGCCCACAGTGCCACAGGGGACAAAGTCACCGGAACCACAAACTATGCCGGTTCCAGCAACGCAGGCGGCTCCGCAACGAGCGCCGAAAAACTAAATAACAGACTGACCATCAAACTGAACGGAACCAGTCAGGGCGCATGGGACGGCAGCAGCGCAAAAACCATTGACATAACGGCAGCCAGCGTTGGCGCGACAAACGTTACGCTCAGAAGGTGGTGACAGTTGCATGGGTGTGTATTTAGGCAGCGATGCCGTTGACATGCATGGCGGCTTTGTGACCGGTGGTGCCAGCGGCGTAAAATTGCAGAGCAAAACAGTTACCCCAAGTGAGAATACCCAAACCGTAAATCCTGACAGCAGTTACGACGCTTTAAGTTCCGTCACGGTGGAAGCCATATCGAACACGTATATCGGTAGCAGCGTAACCAAGAAAAGCGCCGCCACTTATACGCCAGGAACGAGTGACCAGAACATTGCATCCGGCCAGTATTTGAATGGGACCCAGACGATTAAGGGTGACAGCAATTTGACTGCGGCCAATATTAAGAGCGGTGTAAAGATTTTTAATGTGACAGGCAGTTATGCCGGGAGCAGCAGTGGCGGAAACACGCCAAACTTGCAGACCAAAACGGTTACGCCCAGCGAGAGCACCCAGACGGTAAGCCCGGACAGCGGATATGACGGACTGAGCAAAGTGACCGTGAATGCGATATCGAGCACTTATATTGGCAGTGATGTGACCAAAAAAAGCGCAGCAACTTACATCCCGAAGACAACCAACCAGAGCATTGCATCTGGGCAATACCTGAGCGGGACACAAACAATCAAGGGCGATGCAAACCTGGTGGCCGGAAACATCAAAAGCGGTGTGAGCATTTTTGGCGTGACAGGAACTTATGCCGGCGGCGGGAGTTCCGGCGGCAGTGGCAATAACAATGTGGAGGCTTATGCCATTACGGACACCAACCCCAGCGTTAGTTTTAGGCGTACTGACGGGGCAATCAAGATTTGGGGCTACGGCACCATGACCAGTTCCGGCGGCTGGGGTCAGCAGACTACGAGCCTGATCGCGTTTGCGGGCGACAAGTACTACAAGAGCGCCATGTACGGCGGCCCAAGCAGCACCGGTCTGAGCCTAAGCATCAGCAACGGCAAGCTCTCCGGCCTGCCGAGTGGACTGACGGCGATCAACGCTGTCGTTACGAGAGGTATATGATTATGGCAACTGATACAAAGCTGGACAGCCTGGTGATCAACTACCTGACGCAAGCCCAGTATAATAATGCTAAGCGTGAAGGAACGCTGAACAGCAACCAGATCTATATGACACCGGCCTCCTCCAGTAACTATACGCTGCCTGCCGCTACCAGTTCAACCCTGGGCGGGGTGAAAATCGGGAGCAACATCACGGTGAGTTCCGGTACGATCAGCCTGACAAAGGCGAACGTGACAAGTGCTTTGGGGTACACACCGCCAACAACCGACACCAAGTACACACTGCCGACAGGTAATGCTTCGACCGCGGGCGGCGTGAAGCTGAGCGATTCGACCAGTTCAACCAGTTCAACCAGCGGAGGAATTGCAGCAACACCAGCAGCGGTAAAAGCAGCCATCGCGGAAGCAAAACTTGCGGCCTGGCCGATTGGCAGCATTTACATGAGCGTAAACAGTACAAGCCCGGCAAATCTATTTGGTGGCACGTGGGAAAGAATATCTGATACTTTCCTGTTTGCTGCTTCCAGCAGTTATCCCGCAGGTAGTACTGGGGGCGAATTCGCCCATACGCTTACACAAAGCGAGCTACCGAATTATTCGTTGTCTGTGACCAACGGAAGCAACGTAATACGCTCCAAAACCGGAAGCACTGCGGATGCGTATGTCCAAACACAATCAAGTGGCTGGGGTATTCCGAACTGGGAATCCAAAACCGTAACAGTCGCCTCCGGCGGTTCCGGGGCAGCCCACAACAACATGCCGCCTTATTTATCGGTATGGATGTGGAAGAGAACAAGATAAGGAGGATAAAGATGCGGCTGAAGAATGAAGAAGCCCTGCTGCATTGGCCCCTGGCCCAGCACATTATCACCGCAGGCTGGCTCTACAATGACGGCAGCCTGCACCGGGCGCTGGATTTCCGCGCGGCGGTGGGCACGCCGGTATACGCCGCAGAGGGCGGCACAGTGGAGACGGCCTACCGCTGGAACGGCAAGCGCACCCAGGGGGACATCAACAGCTATGGCAACATGGTCAAGCTGCGCCACACGACCTACAAGTATGGCACCCTCGAAACCCTGTATGCCCACCTGAGCAAGCTCTGCGTGACTCAGGGCCAACAGGTGCAGGAGGGGCAGCTGATCGGCTACAGCGGCGATACCGGCAACTGCTATGGAGCACACCTGCATTTTGAGGTGCGGTGGAGAGGCAACCGCACCAACCCGCTGAACTGGTTGGACAACGATTTCAGTACGGCCAGCGGCGCGGTAAAATTGGGCAGCTACAGCAGCGTAGCGCACAACATGAAGGAAGTGGAATACATGAATTATGCTATTGACGTAAGCAAACACCAAGGCAAATTTGATTGGCAGGCGGCGTATGACAAGGGCATCCGCCATGCTATGCTGCGCGCCGGGTATGGCCGCTACAGCAGCCAGAAAGACCCCCAGTTTGAGCGCAACGCCGCTGAGTGCACCCGCCTGGGCATCCAGTACGGCGCGTACTGGTACAGTTACGCCACCACCCCGGCGGAAGCACGGCAGGAGGCCCGCTGCTGCCTGGCAGCGATTAAGGGCAAGCATCTGTGCCTGCCGGTGGCGTATGACATTGAGTATGAGCCGTGCATCCTGCGCCTGACCAATGCCCAGCGCACCGCGCTGGTGGAGGCATTCCTGGGCGAGGTCGAGGCGGCTGGATACTACGGCATCCTGTATGCGTCCTGCGATTTTATTCGCCACCGCTTGGATTACAAGGCGCTGTCCAAGTATGATATCTGGGTGGCCCAGTACAGCAGCACATGCACCTGCCCGCTGCCGTATGGCATCTGGCAGTATTCCAGCCGCAACGCGCTGGGCGTGCCCGGCTACGGCACCAGCCTGGACTGCAACCGGGTCTATAAGGACTATGAGCAGCTGATGATCCAGGCGGGCCTGCAGGGCCACACCGCGCCCACACCGGAGGATACCACCCCCAACAAGCTGGACAAGCAGCGTATTACCATTGGCCGTATCTCCAGCGGCGACCGCGCAACCATCCGCGCCCTGTGCGAGGGACTGGGGCTGATCGCGGCTGGCCTGTACCACGAAACCTGTGCGGATGGCAACCAGTGGATGCTGGACGTTGGCCCGGTATCCAGCGGCGACGCATGGTACATCATGCGCAAGTGCGCAGAGCTGCAGCTAATTGATGCAGGGCTGTACAAGGCCGAGTATGTGGGGTGATGCAGTGAAAAAACTATTTATTTCTCAACCCATGCGCGGCAAAACGAACGAAGAAATTATCAAGGAGCGCAAGGTTTTGATTGCTGATGTGTACATGAAAACACACGAAAATTTAGCATTCATTGATTCATTTTTTGAGAACGCCCCGGCTGACGCAACGCCGCTGTGGTATTTGGGCGAAAGCCTCAAGCTGCTGGGCGCCGCTGATTTTGTGGTGTTCGCCCCTGGCTGGCAGGACTATCGCGGGTGCC
>ENA-UESH01000264-UESH01000264.1-human-gut-metagenome-genome-assembly--contig:-NODE-264-length-53883-cov-117.558804_pt1 | contig 53883 bp, 64 predicted proteins | sample MGYA00243001_ERZ508002 | MGnify/ENA primary metagenome ERZ508002 (study PRJEB26167, sample SAMN06115447) | human gut metagenome | host: Homo sapiens | place: China:Anhui | collected 2015-08-07... | reverse complement strand
GCAAAATCCTGGGCAACTTTTTGTTGCTCAGGAACTTATAAATAAAGTTAAATTATAGTGTTGCGGAATTAAGGATTAAAATAGTGTAGTTTGTGCCTGCGCCCGATCGCACTCGGGCGCAGTGCATTCCTCATTCGGGATTATTCACCATCTCCGGTGCCTTCGGTTCCCTCAGTTCCGCTGTTCTCACCGCCTGCTGGAGTGTTGCCACCCGAAGGGGTGTTTCCGCCAGTTGGAGTGTTGCCTCCTGAAGGATTGTTGCCACCTGCTGGAGTGTTATCACCTTCCGCATCATCGTCCTCATCGCTCTTTTTGTATTTCACAAGTGAGATACGATTTGGCGTCAAGTCGTAGATGCGCTTTCCGCTATTGTCGACAGTGAACGAAGGACGGAAGCCAGGTATGATACTCTTTACCAAGTTGGCGTTAGCCTTCTTTTCATCTGTAACCGACTTAGAGGTAATAAATCGGAGATAGACAGTTCCGAAGCCCAGCAACTCGATGTTGTAACCCTTGGCAAGGTTTTCCACCACATAGTAGGCGTATCGGTCGAGCACAGCCTTTACGTCAGCTGGAGTTGCTGTCGATTCTGCCGAGATCTGCTTAGCAGCTTCTTCGGTAGTCAAGGTTCCATAACTAACAGGACGAACACTGTAGACTGTCTCACCCTCGCGCTTACCAATAGTAAGCTTGCGAGAAAATACTTTGTAAGCTTTACTCATAATTTGAAATTGTTTAAAAAGTTAATATTAAAAAATGTCAGCCTCCCTGCAAACAAGGACTTCGAGTGAAACCAGGTGTAGAATTAGCTTAGCTTTTAATTTGGCCAGCTATTAAATCACGGTTGTTGCCTAACGTTGTTTTTTCACTCGTCATTCCTCGTTTTTCGTTTGGCTGGTGCAAAGATACAACATTGCCAAAAGCGATATGTCGCAGAGTGTCGCAGAGTGTCGCAGACTTCAAGACTTAAAGAAGCGCTTCGTTGCACCTTAAAGAAGCGCTTCGTTAGCAGTTAAAGAAGCGCTTCCTTAGCACCTAACAAAGCGCTTCGTTAGGTCTCATAAAAGCACATCATCGATTTCGCACATTGGTTCCCCTAAATATTCCTCAATAAGCTTCACCTCTCGAATGGTGAGAAACTTTTTCTTATCGAAGTTTCTGCCTTTGGCAGTAAGGATTTCGTAGAGTTCTACGCAGTGTCTGATCTCACGGGTCAGTCGGCGGACGGCTTTCTGAGGGTCGCAGTCAGGAAAATACATCATTGACAAGATGCGGCGGGTATAAGTTGCTTTATATTTCATATAAATTAATATATTAAATAGTGATATAATCATAAAAATTAAAAATCATTTTCTGATTTCGTGAGCAAAGGTACTTAAACTAGAATTGTGGGTGTTGTATTCCATAGAGTACATCGCTGTTAACAGATTTTTAGGTTTGATTTGCGTTTTTTAGTATTTGGTGTAATTTATTACGTGGAGTAATAGATTTTATGCCTAATGAAAACCAAATCGACGAAAATCACGGCGAACAGTTGGTTAACCACTGCCGCTAATGAAATTCGCCGAATTCAGGAAAGATGGAAGATCCCTTCTCGTAAGCAGTTCTCTAAGTTGTTAGGCATAAATGAGCGATCTCTGGCTAAACTTTATAAAGTTCCCGCTGACGACACTCTGGAGCGCGATACCGTACTACAAATGTTTAGCAATTTAATGACCTCAGTCCAATTTGAGTTCAATATACCAGAGGATGTAAACAAGGAGAGGCAATTGTTGTCTCAAGCCTTGATGATGGTCGTTAGGGCTGCTTACCCAGCAAAGCAGGAATTGGTTGACAAAGCTACTTATGAGATGGAGCATCAGCAGGGATGTGGACTTCCTATCAAGTAGATTAGCAAACTTTGTATAGTACAACCAGTGGTAGTTTGTAAAAGAGCGAAAGCTACTACTTGATACATTTGCAACGAGATCTTAATGAGAGTGATTCCTTTGAGGCAGCGTAGGATTACCCTACCTGTCCCAAAGGTTTAATGAAGTTAGAAAAAACAAGATGAAAAATTGACCTGTAAGTTTTTGTATTCTTGTTATATAGTTACCTTTCAGGCATAAATTAATGTTAGAGAGATGGAAACAAAATCTATTAAAGTAACCAATTTATTTCTTGACCTTGACAATTATCGTTTTGAGCATCAATCCTCGCAGTTGGATGCCATCAACAAAATGGTCGATGAGTATGGTGATAAATTATACAAATTAGCAGTTGATATTTTGACGCATGGTTTGAATCCAACAGATATTCCCATCGTTGTAGAATCGCCATCCGATAATGGCAAATATATCGTAAAGGAAGGCAATCGCCGTATCACGGTATTGAAGATACTCCTTAATCCTAATCTGATAGAGGACATCAACCAGTCGCTAAAAAAGAAATTTATCAAACTGGCGGAAGTAAATAAAAAAGAGCTCATTCGTAGTGTAACTTGTGCTATTTGCGATGCTGCTGAGACTGATGTATGGATAGAGCGCAAGCATTCTACAGATTTGAAAGGAATAGGCACGCAACAATGGAATTCCATTCAGAGACAACGGTTCAAAGAAGCAACAGCGGGAAAAATGTCGTATGCCCTGCAAATTATCAAGCTGTTGAATGGGTCGTCCTATGTAGATGAATAGTTCAAGAGTCAGTTAGAAATATTGAAGATTACTAACCTGCAGCGACTCATCGCCGATCCTGTAGTAAGAGAATATTTGGGAATGTCTTTGATAAAAGGAAAACTGACATCGGATTTGAAAGAAGAAGTGCTTGTGAATGCTTTGAAAGAAGTTGTCACGGATATGATGGCAGGCGATTTCAAAGTTTCTAAGATATATGATAAGAAAGCTCGTGAAGAGTACATTCATGGTGTATTTCAAAAAACTGGCAGTCCTAATACTATAACGAACAAGACAGATAGATGGGAACTCGTCACACAGCCAGAACAACAGAAAGAAGAGAAAGAGCAGAATAAGGAGACTCGAGTTGTCCAGAAGAAGCCGAGGCCAACGCTTGTTCCAAAAAGTTGCAATTTACCAATTGACAATCCTCGTGTAGCTTCCATCTTTCGTGAAATGAAGGGCTTGTTGGTGCGGAGCTTTGTCAATACGGCAGCCATTCAGCTAAGAGTTTTCTTAGAGATGTCTGTGGATGTTTATATAGAAACGTTCCATCTGTTGGCAGAAGGTAAACTCACATCAAGTAAATCTGGAAAGAGTCTTTCCGAAAAAGCAAATATAGTTATAGACCATTTGAAAAGTATAAAAGCAGTAAATACAGATATGACGAAAGGGATGGAGTTTGCTTTACAAAACAAACAATCTCCAATGTCTCCCGAGTCATTGAATTCCTATGTGCACAACCATCTTTTTTCTCCAATGGCAGAACCCTTGTTAAGCGAATGGGACAATGTGCAGCCATTCTTTGAAAGTTTGTGGCAAGCCGTTGCCAATAAGAAAGGAAAAGAATCATGAAATTAGTATCCCCACTTAGATATCCAGGAGGAAAAGCCAAGATTGTAGACTTTGTGAAGCAAGTGATAAGAGACAACAATCTTTTGGATGGCGTATATGTCGAACCTTATGCTGGTGGCGCAGCTGTGGCGTTGTCGTTATTGATGGATGAATATGTCAGTCGTATCATCATTAATGATAAAGACCGTTCCATATATGCTTTTTGGCATAGTGTGCTGTATGAGACAGATAGTCTTTGTTCGCTGATAGAGGAAACTCCAGTTACAATGGATACATGGAAAATTCAGCGTGAGATTCAGAGTTTGAGTAATAAGCAGACAGCAGATTTGTTGCATCTTGGATTTTCCACCTTCTTTATGAACAGGACCAATCGCTCTGGTATCATCAAAGCCGGAGTAATCGGTGGTTTCGACCAAACGGGAAATTACAAGATAGATGCACGTTATAAGAAGGAAGAATTGATAGTTCGCATTCGTCGTATCTCCTCTTATTCCGACCGCATTAAACTTTATAATTCAGATGCCGTAGATTTAGTAAAGCTCATACAGCAGGAAGTACCTCAAAATAGCATTTTATATTTAGACCCACCTTATTATAAGAAAGGGCGAGGATTATATATGAACTATTATGATGATGCAGATCATGAAAAAATCCGCGATGCTATTTCCTGTGTCGATTCATTAAGATGGATGGTATCTTATGATAATTCTCCATTTATTCAAGAATTGTATAAGTCTTATCGCAGCCAGCAGTTTTATCTCAACTATAGTGCGAATAACAATGGCAAGGGAACGGAGGTGATTTTCTTTTCAGACAATTGTAAAGTTTCCGACGAAGCATTGTCAAAGTTGAAAATAGTAGATTCCAGCTTGTAAAAGCATGTAAGTTTATGCAATAATATATATTCAGTTCATGCAATAATATATAATGTACGCGCGCGTACCTATATATATATATATATATATTACGCATCACTTGAATAATTTTGTGTATTGATGATTTAAAAAGATATATTGGATGTAATCAAAAGATACACTAAAATTAGAGAACTTCCAAACTGCATATTTTTACTAAATCTTTTAGTGGTTGTATAGGAATATCGTATCTTTGCAATATCGTATTCTCAGTAAAATCGGAGAATAGAGTTGTGTTGCCATAGAAAATAGATATTTATTAGAGATTTTTTGTAAGAATGAAGTAATTCTGCAATATAAAGTAGTAATTTTGCCGTTGAATAAGGGCAAACATAATTTCTTTGCTTATGATGAGCATATATACAAATAAGTCTGACTTGTTTATGAGTGCTGCTGAGGATATCAATAATGATACTAATAAATGCTATTTTTTAGTTGTTCCTCATAGTGCTTATTATAGTTGCCTTCTCCTCATGAAACATCTTTGTTATAAGAAGTTTGGTATCAATAATGAGAATGAGATGAAGAATGAAGTTGATTCAACGCTTCATGGCTCTCATGAAATTATGATTGGATATGTTCGTAAGCGAATGACACAGTCTTGTACATCTATCATGGATAAGAAAAAGATCGTGGAATTTGTTAGCAAAATAGGACAGTTGAAAAAGTTGAGAACAAAAGCTGATTATGAAGAAGTTACTATTACTTCAACACAAAGTAGTCAAGCAATAGAGTTAGCAAAGGATGTTAGAAATATATTAAAACAATTTAGATATGGTAGCGTTTGATTATTTGAAAGAACAATTGACGGAATTTGTCAAAACTTTCAAGAATGTAAAAGTCAATTATGAGTATGACCAATTGGCAAACTTACATACGATTGAAGTATTACCACAGGTAGTGTTTAATAGCGATGAGTTTGCTATATGGGAATGTGATTTCTTTGAACGTGCTTATGACGCAATCCCTTATGAGGATATTTCTTTTATCTCTGAAGATGCTTATGTAGGAATAGAGCATATTGATTGGAGTATTCAAGGCTCTGACTATGCACAAGGTGGTTTGATGTTGGATGATCACATCACCATAAATGAATCTTCTGAGGACTTAGATGCTTATAAGGAGAAATCTGTTGATTTTAATACGATGTCACCAGAATTCTATGATACTTATACAGCAGTAGAAATAGAATCTCTTGATTTGGAATATACCTGTAAAGAGTATAAGGATAAGATAGTATTTGATAGTAAGGAAATAGTAATGTCATTTGATGACAGTTTATTACAAGCAGCTTAAATATGATGGACAATATAAAAGAAAAGCAGTCTGGATTTAGTGTAGAAAGTATTCTTCTCACAGAATCAAGTTTTACCCGTAAGGGAAAAATAAACTTTAGTGAATCTGAACAGGAAGTGTCTTTTGAGACAGGAGTAGGTTCAAAGGAAAATACCGTAAACGTCAAGCTTACCACTACAGTAACGAATAAGTTCGATGGTGAAGAGCAATATAAAATTGTTGTATCTTTTGTTGGAGTCTTTAAGAGAAATGGTGATTCTCAAATATTAGATAATGAGCAATTTGGCAGAATAAACGGTGCAGCCATTATTTTTCCTTTTGTTCGTGAGCATATTGCCAATATTGCATTAAAGGCTGGATTAGGAAGTGTAATACTCCCACCTGTTAATTTTACAAAGATTAATCGTAAGGGTTAGAAAAGTATAGCTTATGCCTCAGGGAAAGAATGCTGATATCCGATATAGGGTGTTAGATCGATGTTTTCGCGATAGGAGGAGAAAATACTTCATCGATGACTTGGTGTCAGCTTGTAATGAGGAGCTCTTTAACTACGATGGTTCTTCTGTAACAGAGCGCCAGGTTCGTGCTGATATTCATTATATGCAGCGAAAGGCAGGGGGAGCTATTCCTTTGGAAACAAAGAGAGTTGGCCATAAGGTATATTATCGATATTCCAATCCCAATTTTTCGATTAAGAATTTACCTATGAGTCAGCAGGAAGCAGAAATGCTTTCTGATACCATCAATATGCTCTCTCGTTTTAAGGGGTTGCCAAATCACGAATGGCTACATGCTACGATAGCTCAGATGAAATCAACTTTCAATTTGGATAATGGACAGCAGTCATACGTCAGTTTTTCACAGAATGAAGATTTGCGTGGTCTGAATTATTTTTCCCGATTGTATGATGCAATAGCGAGTCATCACGTAGTATTGCTTCAATATCATAAGTTTACAGGTGAATCCTGGGAACGAAAAATCCATCCTTACCAGTTGCGTCAATATAATAACAGGTGGTTCTTGGTTGGCAAGGAACCTGCCAAGTCTGAAAAGTTACCATTAGTAGTTATTCCATTAGACAGAATTGATGATTACAAGATATTGGAGAAAGAATCCTATGAGCCGTATGAAGGAGATATAGACGCTTGTTTTAAGGATATAGTTGGAGTTTCGCTAAGGTTCAATGAGTCTTGTCGCCATATCGTCTTCAAGGCATATTCGTCTACATCTTCTTATATAGAGACCAAGCCAATTCATCATTCCCAGCGGGTAGTAGAACGCCATGAAGATTATATAATCTTCTCATTAGACTTGATTCCGAATTATGAGTTCGAGACAATAATGATGACTTATGCTGATAATTGTGAGATTCTTGAACCGCAAGATTTAAGAGAAAAAATAAGTGATAGAGCCAAAAAAATTGTTAAAATCAATACTTCTGATTAATGTTTTAAAAAGAATGAAGTAAGTCTGCAATGTTTTGAGATACTTTTGTGTCAATAATAATTTAAAAATTAATATTATGACAAAAGACGAAATTAAAGCAGAAATTATTAAACATTTTGGATTGAATGTTTTCTCCAATTTTTCAGGCTATTATGTTGGTATCACTAACGATATTAATCGCCGATTATTTTTGGAACATAATGTGTCAGAAGGAAATGACTATTGGATATGGTGTCAAGCTGAGAGTAAAGAAACAGCTCAGAAAGTTGAGCAATATTTCCTTGATTTAGGCATGGATGGAGATACTGGTGGTGGCACTAATGATACTTTATTTGTGTATTGTTATAAAAAAACAAGTACATCTAAGGAGTAAACAGATTAGTTTTTATCAATGAGTTACGCATATGTTTTCTAAATTTATTCGTATTGTATATTCGTTAAGTTACTTCTCTCTTATGTTGGTCGTATTAGAGTTTGTAAATATAGTTAATAGTTGGAAAAACATAGACTTTTATTGGAATTTCAATATAGAAGGATTTGAAGCATTTTGCGTAATTCATTATCCTATTATGCTCTTTTTGCTGATGTTATTGTCCTGTAAGTATATTATAGAAAAGGCTATAAATTCTCTATCAGTTTTTAGTGTGAAAATTGAGAAATCTAATCCAATAGGATTGAATTCATTTATGCTTTTAGGGCAATTAGTTCCATTGCTGTCTTTATCTGATAAAATATTAAACTTTTCATATAGTGGAATTATTTTTGTGATAATAGTTTTGCTATTATGGGCATTTTTTACAAGCTATGGAGCATTTAATATGAGTTTGTATTTTATGCAATATAATCAATATAAGGTATCAACCAATAGTTCTGAATATTGGTTGATAAGTAAACGAAAAATTCGAGATATCTCACGAAGCTATCATGTCGTAGAGATTTCAAATAAAGTATTTTTAATAGTATGAATGATTTTTTATTTTTTATCTTAGAGGATGGTTCTATAAGACGTATAAATATCGCTCCAGCAACCCTTCAGGTGATTGTCAATTTGTTGGTAGAACATCTGTCGCAGTTTATAAGTGATGATGTTACTCCTGTGTTATTTGATGGTCAGTTTAGACCAGACGAGCAGGAGGTTCTTTATGCTGAAATAGATCTTCCTGAGCAATTCGCAAAAATTCCTGATAATACCATAGAATATGACGAAGTCCTATTGCCTGATGACAAGGTAAAAATACTATCTTTATATCACGATGGTAAGTACTATTTCCAATGTTTCTCCAAGCATTTTGTTTTAAAGCAAAAGAATGTTGTTTTATTTTGGCAAGATGATAGTTACAAACAGTTTGTTGATACTTCTGCTTTTAATATAGAGGATAAAGTTCATGCAGTTTATTTTGATGGAAGATTTTATTTTCTTTCTTATATTCAGGGTAAGCAGATTTTTGATTTGTCTGCATTTTACCAAGCTGCAACCAATAGTGACATAGAGGAAACGTTTGAGCATGATATGTTTTACGGCTCAGATGTAGAGTGGTTGAAAACTCATGCAGATTCTGTGATGAGAAAGCAGATTACGTTATTGAAAAAATCAGGTTTGCTTGATACGATCAAAGTTACTTCGAAAGAATTTAAGTCTTGGGCTAAAAAGGCTGCAATAAACACAGATATATATTCGTCAGGACATATAGTATTACCCAAGGATAAGAAACAGTGCAAAACAATACTCTCGTTTTTAAATGAAGATATTTTCGAGGGTGCATTCTCAAAGAAAATATTTATAAGCAATTCAAAACATAAAAAATAATTATGGCAAGTTTAAATATGTCAGGTCCATTTCCCTTGAACGAGAGGGAAATAGACCAAAATATAAGAAAAAAAATACCAGGCAATTATGCTTATGGCTTTTTAAATAATGATGAAAGATTCGTTGTACAATATGTTGGACGTTCTGATGACGATTTAAACTCACGTATCAAACATGGTATTGGGCGATATAAGATGTTTAAGTATAGTTATGCTAATGATTCAAAAGAAGCATTTGAAAAGGAATGTCTAAATTATCATGATTTTGGTGGTGAATATTAGTCTAAGATACATGAAGGAGAAATTTTGTATGAATCCGGTAATTTTTGATAAATGCCGTCAATTTATGCAAACTTAAAAGACATAATCTTTGATATGGTTGCTCACAAAACTTGCAAGGAAGGTAAACTTAATTGTGAGGAAAGTGAGGCACCTGACCATCTTGAAAAAGTTGTGGATATAGTTTATATTATAAGCTAAAAATAATGATAAACTAACTGCTTCGGGAAACTAATGATGAAATTCTGAAGTATCAATGTAAAGAAAATTACAGAAGTTTCCGTAGATATAAAAATATGGATAAACAAGAACAATAAAAGATAAACAATATGGCGATAATAAGTGACGAGCGTAAAAGCCTTTTAGACTCCAAAATAACAGAGCAGAGTAATTTACTTAGAACAGATAGGCTTGATGTTTCTTTTGGTGAATTGCTGAGTATGTATGAAAATGGAGAAATCGTAATCAATCCGGAATTTCAGCGATATTTTAGATGGACTGACGAGCAGAAAACTCGCTTCATAGAGTCTTTATTGCTTGGTATTCCTATACCACCAATTTTTGTAGCAACAAACAATGATGGTATTTGGGAACTTGTAGACGGGTTACAAAGACTTTCTACTTTCTTTTCTTTTGTAGGCATTTTGAAATCTCAAGAAGACAAGAAATACGAGAACAAATGGACTTTATTAGATGGTGACCGTATTGATTGTATGGGAGGATTTACATATGATGATTTACCACAAAAGTATCGTTTTGCGTTGAAACGTTCAGTTTGTCGTGTTGAAATTCTGAATTGGAATAGTAGTTATGACATGAGATATGAATTATTCAATAGATTGAACACTGGTGGAACTCCTTTGACAAATCAAGAAATACGTAACTGTATATTCCGCGATATATCTCCTAAATTCAATGATTTCTTGAAAGATTTGAAGCATAATGAGAATTTCAAAAAGGCATTGGCTTTGTCTGAAGAGCAAACGGATTGTTTGTATGACGAAGAGCTTATACTTCGTTTTATGTCATTGTATTTAAAAGGAAATCAGATAAAGACAAGTATTTCTATGCATATGACAGTCTTTATGAAAGAAGCTATTGAGAACGCTGATTTTGATTATATATCTATAAAACATATTTTTGAAAAAGTGTTCAAAATATTGGCTCCTGTTGGACCTGATGTTTATAGACAGAAAAATAGAGATAAATTTGCAACATCCTTGTACGATGTAATAACTATTGGAATTGCAAAGAATATAGATAAATACGAAAATATAAGTGCTAAAGATATTAAAAGTTTTATATTTTCACAAGTGCATTCTGATGAAAATTTCTTGAAGTGTTCAAGAAGAGGTGGTAATAATCAGAAAGCACGCATTATAAATCGGTTAAAAGTCGCAGAAGATCTATTTTAATGGATACAAGAGTTTTCGTAGAAGAAGTAGAGGCGGACATATTAGAGCGTGAGCGTAATCTCACACTTCTAAAGACAATTCCTACAAGATATGGTTTTCAAGATAATGATAAAGCAGCTTGGATAAGATGTTCTTTTCCTATTATTTATGCTGAATGGGAAGGATTCTTTGTAAATACGGCAACTTTATATTTAAGGCAAATTAATGGCTTAAAACTACGCAAAGGTCAACTTGGAAAACATTATCTTGTGCGTGATGTTGAGAAAAAATTCAAACAGATCAATAATAATTATCCGCAAAAATTAGAAAAGCGTCATGATTTCATTAGTAAATTTATGCAATACAGTAAGACAGATGCGGTTGATTTAAGTACTGAAATTAATACTGAAAGTAATTTGGGTTTTAATGAGTTAAATGGCATATTGAAAGCATTAAATTTAAATCAAGTAGAAGATCACGTAAACAATGACGCTTATTCATTAAAAAGTGATTTGAATAGTTTTTTGTTAGATACAAGAAATGGTATAGCTCATGGAAATCCAATGCGAACAATTAATGCAGGAGATATAACGAAGGCGATAAATCTAGTTGAAAGATTAATGGAAATGGTTAAAATTAAGTTTCAGAAAGGACTTGAACATGAAGGTTATTTAGCTGGATGATTATGATTCTAATCAAACGTCTGATAATTCCAAAAGAATAGCGAAGAATACTTTGCATCTTTACTTTTGACTAGTCGAATTGTTGTATATAAACTAAAGTGTTTGCCCAGGATGTTGAAATAACAGAGAATATTATGAGTGAAGAACAATACAACGAATTGCTGAAAACTTACACAAAGGAGGTTTTAGCAAATATGATAAAGGCAGATATACGACAAAGGTTCCCTGAACCTTATGCCACTTTATATTGCCAGCAGTTTGATAATTTCAAAAACGTTGCAGATTTCTTGGAATTTGCAGCAAAGTTAATGAGAAGTTAAACCAATGAATATAGTAAAAACAGAAATAGATGGCGTTCTCATCATTGAGCCACGCCTCTTCCGTGATGCTCGTGGCTACTTCTTCGAGAGCTTCAGCGAACGAGAATTTGATGAAAAGGTTGCCCCAATCCTGGGACACAGTGTTCACTTCTGCCAAGACAACGAGTCTATGAGCAGCTATGGCGTAATGCGAGGTTTGCACTTCCAGCGCCCACCTTATACCCAAAGCAAATTGGTACGCTGCGTAAAGGGTAGAGTACTTGATGTAGCAGTAGATATTCGTAAGGGTTCACCAACCTATGGCAAGCATGTAGCAGTAGAACTGACAGAGGACAATCATCGTCAGTTCTTCATCCCTAAGGGCTTTGCCCATGGTTTTGCCGTCCTCTCCGAGACCGCCGTCTTCCAGTACAAGTGTGATAACTTTTATCACCCAGAAGCCGATGGTGGCATCAGCATTCTCGACGATACCCTCGGTATTAATTGGAAGATCCCAACAGAACATGCCAATCTCTCAGAGAAAGATACGAAGCACGCCATGCTGAAAGATTTCGATTCACCATTCGACATCAATGTAGATTTATATAAATAGGCATCTGATACCAGATAAAGACTTTTTAAAGATAAGGTTATCGATACTTCCATGTTACGATGTGGAAAAAAAATAGATGAGGTGAAGGAGTGCGCTTAGGCAATCCTTCACCCTAAAAGATAATGCAAACGAGCGCAATGAAAGCTGGCATTCAAATTGCCGAGTGCAGCTTATCTTCTGCAAAACGATAATAAAATAACTTTTTTCAAAAACAGATACGTGTAACTACTTGTAAAATAGTGGGGACGCTGTAATGGTGATATACTATTGAATCCACTTTTAAAGGTAATAATGAATATAATAATAGAAAAGGAAAGATGTTCTGGATGTGGCGCATGTATGGCTTCTTGCCCTAAAGAGGCAATAAGTATGCAGCGTGATTCTGAAGGTTTTGATTTTCCTCATATAGATCAAACTTTGTGCATTGATTGTGGTCTTTGTCAAAAAGTCTGTCCGCCATTACATTACGAGGAGAGGACTGACAAACGATTGAAAAAGAATAGTGTGCAAAGGGGATTTGCTGCTCGTAATAAGAATTATGAGCAACGACTCATTAGTTCTTCAGGTAGTATTTTTGCAGTATTAGCACAATATGTATTATCAATGGGAGGTGCTGTTGTTGGTGTTGCTTATGATGATATATTCAATGCAGAATATAAAATTATAGAGAGTGATGCAGAACTTCCACTTATTCAAGGTTCGAAATATCTCCAATGCAAGCCAAGTAGGGAAATCTTTAAGAAGATACGGGAAATCCTTAAAACAGGCAGGATAGTCTTGTTCTCAGGTTTGGCTTGTCAAGTAGAAGGTCTGCATACTTTCTTAAGAAAAGATTATGAAAATCTTGTTTGTATTGATTTGATATGTATGGGTATTCCGTCTGCTGAAGTCTGGCAAATTTACTTGAACACGTATTTTAAAGGAGAAAAAATCCGAAACGTGAATTTCAAGGAAAAAAGTGTAGGATGGAATCATTTTAATCTTGCCATTACAACAGATAAGCAGGAATTTAAGCAATGGGGAATGATTAATCCATACTTTAAAAGTATGTTTAATACATATAATATGCGCCGTTCTTGTTTTGTATGTCCTTTTAAGCGAATTGAAAGAGAAGCGGATATAACTTTAGCTGATTGTTGGGGAGCCAGTCGTCTGGTACCTCAAATAGATGATAACAAAGGTCTTTCTTCTGTTATTGTTCATTCAGATAAAGGACTTTCTTTGTGGTCTAAGGTTGCATCTATGGTAGATTGCGTTGAATTACCTTTGGAGGAAATTATCAGCGGAAATACCAATATGATAGAAAACCGGACATGTGATTATAAAAAAAGAAGTATCTTCTATAAGTTGCTTCATTCTAAGCATCCGCAAAAAGCATTTCAGTTTGCAGAGCGGCAAGGAATTGCAAAAAAGCCAAATATATTACGCCGGATAATTAATAAATTGAAATCTATATTGAAAAAGTTATTTAGATTATGAACATAAAGAAATGGCTTAACCCTAAGAATTGGGTTATAAATAATGAGTATTTTAGGGAGACGTATGATTATGATTTAAAGTTTAATGCGTCTTTTCGCGGTAAAGATGAATTGTCCAAAATAGATTTGAAGTTGTTGCAAATTCGCTATCTAAAATACTATCGTTTGGCTCAGGCTTCAAAAGGATCGGTATGGGAACGATATTATATGCATAGGCTTATCAGGTTTAGTGAATATACAGGCATTATGCTGTATGAGAACATGAATATTCCAAAGGGGTTGATTATAGGACATCCTGGCACCGTAGTTATTAATGGGAATGCTAAGTTTCAAGGCAATTTGATGCTTACCCATGGTGTTACTATAGGCAGAGATATACGAGGTAAACATGCTGGCACTCCAAAATTTGGCAAGAATGTTTGTATTCGATGCAACTCTACGGTAGTGGGAGGAATAACGATTGGAGATGATGTATTAATAGCACCTAACACGTTTGTCAATTTTGACGTGCCTTCACATTCCATAGTAATTGGAAATCCTGCATCAATTCATCATCGAGATAACGCAACAGAAGGTCATATAGGAATAGTAAAATGAATATTAGTTTAATAATTGTCTTAAGTCTTTTGATTATCCTGGGCTTGTTGTATTTAATCCTGAATATATTATATCGTCATTCTGAATCTTATAAGAACAGAAATGTTACTAAAAGAAGATTTCTAGATGGAGTTCCAAATAATTTGAAGGTTGTAAATTTCGGAAGTAACTATATGATGTATGCTTTCGATAATTATAGAGAGTTGAATATTTCCGGGTTTAATTTTTCTATGCCAGCCCAAAGTTTGGAAATTGATGAAGCTTTATTACATCAATATTCTTCACATTTTTCTAAAGGATGTATTGTTGTTTTTGGTGTTGCCGCTTGTGTTCCCTTTTATGGATATTCTTATTGTAACGATCCTGAAAAATATTATGATATAATAAAGAGTAGGTATCTTCCTTCATGGAATCTCAAATCTACTCTTAAAGCTTTCTTCCCTTTAAGGCTTAAACAATGGAGATTAGTAAAAGGATTGATTTATAAAGAAGGTCCCATTACTGAAATATCTGCATTTACAAAGCAAATAGAAGATGTAGCTTCTTGTAAAAAAGCTATGAACAATTATGCAATGGGTTGGCAGAATATGTTTCATTTTAAAAGTTTAAAGCAAACTGATTTCGATAAAGACCAGCTTGAGAGTTTAAATAAGAACACTATTGTATTGAAAAGAATGTTCTCATTCTGCAAGGAAAAAGGTTTTATACCAGTAGTTTTAATTCCTCCTTTTGGAAAGGAACTGAATCAATATTATTCTGAAGATTTCATTTCGGCAAGTTTGAAAAAGTGTCTAAAACAGGCAGGGCAAGATGTTCCTGTATTTGATTATAGAAAACATTCAAGTTTTCAAGAACATCCCAATCTGTTTTTTGATGGTGCTTTTTCACTGAATAAACGAGGAAGTCTAAAAATGATGAAACTCTTCTTTGAAGAATTGAAGAACAATAATATAATAAAATCATATCAAGATTTATATAAATGAAAAAAATATTCGCACGATTCAAGCGTATAGACAATAGGCTGCGACCTTTACCTTATACAGAATTGCTTAAAGATAGTTATTCAACAGGAAGTGTAGTGGGGGGATGTCTTAAGAATAAGACGATACTCATAACAGGAGCTTCAAGTGGAATCGGTTTGGCAATGGCTCGCAGATTTTTAGTTGAAGGCTGCCATGTTATAATATCAGGCAGAACTGAGTCTAAATTATTGTCAGCAATTTCATATTTAAAGCAAAAAGGATGTGATCATGTGACGTATTGTTTAATGGATCAGCTTAAGGACTCGGAGTTGTATGCAACATCACAAAATATATTTAAACAGTTTAAAGTCAATGTGTTAATCAATAATGCCGGAATTTTTAAAAATACAGATAGAGATGGACGATTCCGATCTGTAGATGCTGAAGATTATTGGCCAGGCATGAATACAAATTTGAAGAGTAGCTTGCTGCTTTCACAATCTTTTGTTGATTATTGCAAAGAAGCAGAGATTAAAGGTCATATATTAAACACTTCATCCGTTTGTGGATTGTTTGAAAGTTATGGAATAACTCCTTATGGCATATCCAAAGCTGGTGTAATAGAAATGACAAAACAGTTTGCCTTTGCATATAAAGGCATAGTTACTTGTAATTCAATAGCACCAGGTTCTGTAGCAACAGTTATGGGTGACTTACACACAGGAAGTAACATAGCATCTTACTGTTCTTGCAATCGTCATGTAACTATGACAGAAGAAATTGCAAGTCTTGCAGCTCTTATGTGTACTGATGATATTTCAGAAAAACTAAATGGTCAAACAATAAAGGCTTGCGCCTGCGAAAAGTTTTAGCTTATGATTGGCAAAATTAAAAAACTCCTTTTGCTGCCTTTTACAAAGGTTTGTTATGTTGAAAGCATTTTTGATAAAGGACTTTATGAAAATAATGAGAAGAGCCATGCTGGTTCTTCTTTGGAAGATAGCAATGTCCTCGTTGTTACGAACAATGAAAGTATTAAAGATAAGGTCAGTTCACTTTTGAAAGAAGAAAAGTGCTATTTTCATTTCATGAATATGAACTCTCTGTCTAAGAAAGAAGATATTATGATCGCATGTAACCAATTGGGAATATATGATCATATCATAAACATAATTGAAATGAAATCTATTGATTGGCTTATGACACAAGATCAACATTTTAATAGTGATGATATATTATATTCTCTTTATCGATTGTTACAAATAGAGACGGACTATTTAGTACAATACAATAAATATGCAACATTGACAACAGCTTTTAAAAGTGAAAAATCTTTAGAAGGAGAAATTGTTTCTTCATCAGTTTCTCATTTAATTAATGGATTGTCAAAGCCCTTATCAAATCACGGATTAGTAGAAAATGGACTCACGGCCACATCCATAGTGTCAGATGAGACAATTATAAATACGGCTATTTTCCTATCAAGTAAATATGGTCAAATAATGGCTGGAGAAACATTAAGACTTAAATAAAATGGAAAATTCAAGAACAAGAAATTCTATATATAATTTTGGCTCAAGTTTATTGGTTAAGGTTCTGCAATTGTGTCTTTCTTTCGCAAGCCGAACCGTTTTTATATATGTATTGGGTGCGGCTTATTTAGGCTTAAATGGCTTATTTAGCAACATATTATCATTCCTCTCGTTGTCCGAATTAGGAATTGGTTCTGCAATAGCCTTCCTTCTTTACAAGCCTGTAGCCTCAAATGATATACACGAAATCAAAATAATAATGAAATTCTACAAAAAGTGCTTTCATTATATTGGTTTTGCCATTATTGGCTTAGGTCTGTGTTTACTTCCTTTCCTGAATAAGATGGTAAATCTGAATCAGCCAATACCAGAAAATTTGTATCTTGTTTATGTGCTGTTTTTAATGCAGTCTGCCATTTCATATTTTTTCGCTGGTTATAAACAGGCTCTCCTTGGGGCTAATCAAAAAAGTTATATATTAACAAAATACAATGCATTTTTCAGTATTGCTTCTGTTGTTTTGGATATTATAGTTCTTTTGATATTTAAAAATTTCATAGTTTATTTATCAGCAAAAATAGGCTTAGCAATTGTTCAAAATTTGGTGAATGCATGGAAACTTGATAAGGTTTACCCCTATCTTGCTGAAAAAGTCGAAGAGAATTTATCACATGAGCAGATAAAAGGAATTTTTAAAAATGTATATTCTGTTTTTGTCTTTAGATTAGGCTCATTGCTGTTCAATTCTGTTACAAATATTGTAACATCCATTGTTGTGGGAACCATTGTTGTTGGTTATTATAGCAATTACACCATGGTCGTATCCCAATTAGAAGGATTGTTCATGATGGCTATAGGTGCTATTGCTGCAGGTGTTGGCAACGTAATGGTAGTAGAGACGAAACAGCGCCAATATCAGATATATAAGAAGCTAAATCTTCTCACTTTCTTCATTTACGCTATGTTCAGTGTTTGTTGCGTTCAGTTGCTTAATTCATTCATACATCTGTGGTTAGGTAAAATAGGATCAGAATACACGTTGAGCCAATTTATTGTTATACTAATAGTTGCTAATATGTACACGAATTGTTCTTGTCAGGTCTTAGAGAAGTTTCGTACAGCAAGTGGAAATTTTCAAATTGGAAGAGAATTACAGGTTATAGGAGGTTTTACCAATATATTTCTGTCTGTTATATTAGCAAAATGTTGGGGTTTTGAAGGAGTATTGATTTCTCCTTTTTTATGCAAAACCTTTATAACGGTAACTCCATTTGTGCTACGAATCGGCAAAACCGTTTTTAGTATAACATACAAGCAAATGTTATGGGAATATTTTTCTCAAATGTTATTTGTCATTTTTGTATGCTTATTAACTTGGTTAGCTTGTAAGCCTTTCCATGAGGGATCTATATTAGATTTCATTTTTGAACTATTAATAACTTTCGCAATAACTATCATTAGCTTTGTTATAGTATTTCATAGAAAAGCAGAATATAAAGAACTTGTGACTCCTATTATACATAAATTCAAATTTAAAAAATAATTCAAATAAGATAGAAATGAACATATTAATAATAAACCAACCACCATTTAATCGTGGTGACGAATCAGCCCATAAGGGTCTAATACGTACATTACTGAAGCGTTTTCCTGATGCCAAAATAAAAGTTATGCATGAGGCTTGGCTTTCAGAGTCATATAGGCAATATGATGTACATGATGAACGAGTAAAATATATCAGTGAAACTCGTGGCGCTATGAAATTTCCTCGCTTTTTCAATCATGATGTCTATACTAATCATACATGGTTATGGTGCTGGCATCCAATTTATCGGTGGTTAGAACAAACATATAAGTGGGCAGATATCGTAGTTTGTGCTCCTGGCGGTATATGCATGGGAGGCTTCCAAGATTGGAATCATCTCTATCATCTTCGTTTGGCACAACTGTTTAAACGCCCTTTAGCTTACTATGGACGTTCTTTCGGACCTTTCCCAACAGAAACTGAGCGCAATCGTCAGTTTAAGAAGATAAGTCTTGATATGCTGCATTATTTCGGATATCTATCTATTCGTGACCATAAAACAGAATTGTTGGCAGATGAGTTGAATATACCATATATTTCTACTATTGATTCGGCTTTCTTGGATTCCCCAAAGGTAGAGATTCCTTATGAGTTAAAATCAGTTGTCGGTGATAAGCCTTATATGGTTTTTGTTCCTAATTATCTGCTTTGGCATTATGCTTATAAAGGAAGAATCAGTCATGAGACTGTTATCAATTTCTATTGTAAAGTAATGGATGAGATATGGGCAGCCAATCCAGAATTAAATATATTGATGTTGCCTCAGTTGTTCTGTGGACGAGAATATGCTTTAAATGATGTTGAACTATTCCGTGACTTGGCAAAAGCGAAGAATGATAGCCGCATCATCATTACTGCAGACTGTTATAGCAGCGATATCCAGCAGACACTTATCAGTCAAGCAAAATATGTGATAGGAGCTCGTTATCATTCTATTGTCTTTGCTCTTAATCAAGGAGTTCCTTGCATTGCTTTAAGTTATGAGCATAAGATGGCAGGTCTGCTTGAAACGTTGGGAAAAACTGAATGGTGCATAGAGTTTAGTAAAACTCTGGATTCTGAAAAGAACCAAGAGAAATGTTTAGAGCAAATTAGAAAGTTGATTCCTTCATTGAAGCCTGATACTGATGCTCAGAAGAAAGCAAAACTTATTGCACAAAAAGGTATGGATAAATTTGTTGAGTTCGTTCAAAAAACTCAGGCTGCTATATAATGAAAGCTTATAACACTTCTGTCAATTATCTGAAAGCATTAGGAATATCCCTTATGGTGTTAGGGCATTCTGGCATTATTGATCATGAAATATCTTTTATCTATATGTTCCACATGCCTCTCTTCTTTATCGCTTCAGGTTATTGCTTTAAAGAAAAATATCTGTCTGCTCCTCGGCAATACATATATAATAAGGTGAAGGGTATCTATTGGCCGTATCTGAAATGGAGCTTACTATTCCTGTTACTGCACAATGTATGCTTCAACCTGCATCTTTATAGCGATCAATATGGATGGAAGGAATATGTATCTCATCTCTATGCTCCCTCGGAGTTTTTAAGCCTTGCTACATCTATCATATTCAAGATGCAGGGACATGAGCAACTTCTCGGTGGCTATTGGTTTATGAATGCTTTGTTTTTCGGCTCTCTCATTATATGGCCTGTGATTCGATATGTGAAGCAACCGCTGTGTGGGGGGGCAATTCTTATAGTAATATGTACTATTCTAAATAAAACATGCTGGCAGATTCCATTCATTAATATCTCATCGCAAGCTTTTGCTGCAGCATTATTGATATATATTGGCTATAGTCTGGCGAAGTATAGGATAAAACCTTTCAAATATTGGCAAATAGCTTTGTCGCTATCAATAACATTAATAGGCTCCTTTGTTTGGAATATGGCTATGGATCAGAATTCATATAGCAACAAGCGGTTTATTCCATATATAATAACCGCAGTACTTGCTTCATGGAGTTTCTATTCTTTGTTTGATAAGTTGAAATCTTCGCAAGGTATATGTGCTAAAACCTTTGATTTTATTGGTAAGAACACCCTTACGATTCTTACATGGCATTTTCTTGCTTTCAAACTGGTTTCATTAGTGATTATAGGTATCTATGATTTGCCAATAGAAAGGCTTGCAGAATTTCCTGTTATCACAGAATATTCGAAACAGGGGTGGTGGATAACTTACTTCTTTGTAGCAATGGTGACGACAAGTGGGATTGCTTATTGCAATAAATGGATAAAAAATAATTGGTTAAAACTATAATTTAAATATGGTAAAATATACATTTCTTCTCCCTGCCTATAAGCCCGACTTTTTAGAGGTAGCATTGAGAAGTATTAAATCACAGACTTTGAAAGATTTCAAGGTGTTGGTATCAGACGATTGTTCACCGCACGATTTAAAGTCTATATATAATAAGGTGTGTGGGGATGACCCGCGTTTTTCATTTCGCAGAAATGAAAAAAATATTGGTGGCAAAAGTCTTGTAGAACATTGGAATCTATTAGTTGATTTATGTGAAACGGACTTTTTTGTTATGGCAAGCGATGATGATATTTATAACCCGAATTTCTTGGAAGAATTAGATAGCCTGGTCTGTAAATATCCTAATGTGGATTTGTTTCATGCTCGTGCTCATGTGATAAATGAAAGAGATGAGGTTACAATGAACGATGCTCTGTATAATGAATTTGCATCTCAGATGGAATTTATGGCTTCTTATGGAAATCAAGGTCATATTGAATGCGTACCAAATTATATCTATCGAACTAAGCGCATAAAGGAAATCGGAGGATTCGTAGATTTTCCTCTGGCTTGGTGTAGCGATACCGCCACAAACAACTTGATGGCAGAGAATGGATGCTCAACCTCTAAGAATATTCTATTTTCTTTTAGAATGTCTGGTGAAAATATTTCCAGTATTTCAAAGAAAAATAATGAGATTACAAAGCAAAAAATAAAAGCGGCTTACATGTTTTATTGCCATCTGGAGCAATTATTCAACAAAATACCTCAACCGAGTAGTAAACTTGAACAATATGTTCGGTCTTCTGCTTACAGTGCTCAGATGGGTATTGTTAAGACGTCATTTTCCTATTTTAGCAGTGTATTGAGTTTTCAAGAATTCTTGCGTCTGGTAAAATTTATGCGTAAGAAATCGTTGGTGACTGATAAATATGAAGTCATGAGAATGTTTGCCAAATGGTGGTATGCTAAGAGTCATAAATAATCAATATAAATAGAATATATGAATAAAAATATAGTAATTAAGCTAAGAGGAATATATTCCAAACTATTTCCTTTAAAACATGTTCTTCCAGCACCTCCAAGAGAAATGGATAAAGGGAGAACACAAGAGATTATAGCAAACAAAATAAAGGAAGGTAAACCTTTTATGTTGGCACGTTTCGGAAGTATTGAGTGTGATGTCTGCGAGAATGTAAAGTACACTTTTTACAAGAAGCGTAGTAATTTACGTTTTATATGCTGGCATGGTCAGCCAAATTTCATCAATCCTTGGGTTGTTCCTTTGTTTAGCAAGAATGCAGGCTTTTTTCCAGCAAACGATGTAAACGCTTTAAAGAAATTCTATGAGCTGATGCTTGATGCCATGCCTGAAGTCGATATTCTGCAAAGTTGGTGTTATAACGAGCGTTTTTTTGCTAAAGAGTTAAGTAATGCTGTAAAAATAGACAGAGAAATTTCAACTCCGTTGTTAACAGACAAACCATGGACGTTGGCTTTGAAAGGTAAGAAAGTCTTGGTAGTTCATCCTTTTGCAGAAACAATAAAATCGCAATATTCAAGAATAGACAAAGTGTTCCCTAAATATCCAATTCTTCCAAAATTTGAATTAAAGGTTTTAAAGGCAGTACAGACAGCTGGTGGAAACCAAACAAGATTCAAAGATTGGTTTGAAGCATTGGAGTATATGGAGCTGGAAATAGACAAAATTGATTATGACATTGTCTTGTTAGGATGCGGAGCATATGGCTTCCCATTAGCTGCTCATTGTAAACGAATGGGTAAGCAGGCTATTCATTTAGGTGGCGTTTTACAATTACTGTTTGGTATTAAGGGTAAACGTTGGGAAACAGTGAGTGAATATCAAGATCAATTTCCATATACGCAAACATATTATAACGAATATTGGGTAAGACCTTCAAAAGGAGACACTCCTGTAAATGCAGAGGGTGTAGAAGGTAGTTGTTATTGGTAAAACTTATGGATATGCAATTTAGGACATTGCCTATTCAAGGCTTTAGAGTTTTGTTGATGATGAGTATAGTTTTATTACATACTTATGGCAATAAACCTGTTTTCGGGGGGGGTAATGAACTTGTTTCTTTTTTTTTCGTAGTCTCAGGTTTCTTATATCGTGACAAATTAATCTGGAAAAAATACATTGTGAAGAAAATGCTTGCTCTGTTTCCTGCATATTGGATAATTTTGCTTATCCATTGTATGATGAGTATGCTTGGAGGAGTTAATAAATTTACGATAGATATAATTCCATATGCTTTATTGATTCAGTCCTGGATTCCGCAGGAGTCTGTTTTTTATGCATTGAAATATGTAGGAGTAGCTTGGTTCTTATCTTCTTTACTCTTCTGCTATATCTTGTCACCAATTTGTTATAGATTAATTCTTAGATTTTTTTCTAATAAGAGTTTGCCATTGATGATATTTTTCTATCTATGCGTTTTAGCCTGTATGGAATTAGATAAGAGCTTCTCACTTGGTGGTTGGTTGGCTTATATAAGTCCTTTTACTCGACTTTTAGAGTATTTGATGGGAATGTGTTTGTGGTCTGCAATAAAGAATAAACAACAGGTACACTTACCTAAAAGAAAAGATATACTGGCAATATTTTTTGTAGTAGTCTACTTTTGCCTTATCTATTTTCAGATATTTGGAGGTGGAACTTCTATCATTCATATATTGTTAATAGCTTTCATTTTTGTTTATGATAGTAATATTGTTAAATTGATATTTGCAAACAAATGGATAGTATGGCTTTCGTCTTATGTAATGTTTGTATATTTGTCTCATCAAAGCCTAACATTAAGTTGTTTAGGCTTTCGTGTGGATGCTTTAATGCAGAGGATATCAATAAATGTTGATCTTCATATCGTCATGGTTGCGTTATGTTGGATAAATGGTATTATTTTTGGCCTTCTTTACAATAAATTTATAAGTCCTTATATTAATAATTATGCACATCGTTTTTTGTTTAGATAATAATTATATTCCCTATTGTGCAGCGACTATAGCTTCGGTTATAGACAACAATCAGGGGGAAGAGATTACTTTTCATTTGTTTGTCGATGGAATCTCAGATGTCAATCAAAAAAGCCTACAGGAGTGGGTAAGTGGTATTGAAGGGAAAGATATTAAGTTTTATGAATTGTCTGAAGATGATTTCAAAGATTTCCCCGTTGGTGATGCCTATATCAATCTTACAACTTATTTCCGATTGGTAATCCAAAATAAATTACCTGACATAAATAAGGTGATGTATTTAGACTGTGATACTATTGTAAATGGAAGTTTGAAAGAACTATGGAATACAGAAATGGGGGATTATGCCGTTGCAGGTGTTCGAGATAGAGTGAATGACAGTATAAGGCTTTATAATCGATTGCGATATCCGATACATGATGGTTATATTAATGCTGGAGTTCTGCTTATCAACTTAAAAAAGTGGAGAGAAATTCATGTCTTTGATAGAGCAAAAGAGGTAGCTAAAGCAATGCCTAAGGCTCTAAAAAATCATGATCAGGATATTATCAATATTCTCTTCCATGATAACAAACAGATGCTTCCTTTCCGTTATAACCTTCTTGAATATTATCTGTATGTGGAAGAATGGTTGTATCTTGACAGAAAGTATTATCCGGAGATCATTGATGCTTGTCAGAATCCTGCTATCATTCATTTCTGTATGCCGCAAAAACCTTGGCATTATGAATGTATTAATCCTTTTAAGGTTTTGTACTATAAATACCGTAAAATGACGCCTTGGTCTGAGGTAGGGTTAACTCATAAGGTACAAAGACTATCTCGTAAGCAAAAAGTTAAGATGCTGTTAGGTAAGTTTGGACTGTATCATATTGAGAGTAAGCCTACGCTTCGTCGTGATGTGAATGTAATTGAAGAACCAAATAATGTATTATTCTAAAAAACGATAAATACTTATGAAACAGCGTTTAGAATATATAGATGCACTTAGAGGGTTGGCTATTCTTTTAGTGGTCTTTATGCATGTTCCTCAATATGCATAAGACGATTAATGTGGAATAAATAAATTAAATTATGAATATTCTTTGGAAATTATATATCCTGCCCCATATCCTTGTGTTTTTATGGTATAGAAACAAGCGGCAAGATATTCTTGAAGATTTGTCTGTCTTTTCTCAATCTGGGGGGGGCATGTCTTAATGATTTTATCATTTCAATGAAGTCGAAAGATTATCGCAATGTGTTTTATTATCGGATTCCTTTCTTTTGGCGACATTTGCTGAATATATTATTAAAGCGAGAGCGTACTTGCTGGATACATACTGCCAATATTGGTGGAGGCTTGAAAGTGCAGCACGGCTTCGCTTCACTTATCGTGGCAGAGAGCATTGGCAGGAATTTTTGTTTCAACCAGAATGTTACTGTAGGATTTGGAAAAGGTGGTAAGCCTGTAATTGGTGATAATGTGAGAATATATACCGGAGCGGTAGTGGCGGGCAAAATACAAATTGGCAATAATGTAACAATAGCAGCAAATAGTCTTGTACGGGAAGATGTTCCGGATAATAGTCTGGTTTATGGAAACCCATGTGTCATTAAAAGAAAATAAACTTAGATTGCAAATAAAATATTTTAATGGAAATGTCGAATGTATTTGTTTCAATCATTGTACCCGTTTATAACGTAGAGCGATACCTCCGTGAATGCCTTAATAGTATATCGCAACTTAAAGCATTTGTTTGGGAGGCAATACTCATTGATGATGGATCGACGGATACATCTGGACAAATCTGTGATGAGTATGCTAAACAGAATTCCAGATTTAGGGTTATTCATCAGAAGAATGCTGGTGTGAGTGCTGCAAGAAATGCTGGTCTGGATGCTGCTAAAGGTGAGTGGATATGGTTTGTAGATTCGGATGACAGCATTAACCCTGATTTTGAAATTTCAAATCCAGAGGTGTTGAATGATGCAGATTATGTCCTATTTGACATGAGGAAGTTTCATGATGGTGAAGAATTGAATTCTTTAGAACATCAAAAAGGTAAAGTGAAATTTGCAGATTTATCCAAGAATGATTTCCTCTGTAAATTCCAGTGTAATCATCACCAACGTCTTTTCTACAAAAAGACGTGGTTGATGATTGATCACCACCAACGTCTCGCTTTCTCCTTAGGTACAAGAGTAGGTGAGGATTTGGAATTTCAATATAAATACCTGACACGATGTCAACGACCTGCTCGTTTAGATGCAGTCTTGTACAATTATCGTTTGCGTGAAGGATCTGCAACTCAAGATGATAGTTATCGTCGCAAGAACTTGGAGGATCTTCCACAGGTGATAAAGCGGTTGTTAAAATGGTGCAAAGACGAGAATGTAAAGCCTGAACCTTGGTTGGAAATGCGCATCCAGCAAATATTCCAAAACTTACTATATAGTGCTTCTCTTGTCAAAGGTGTAAACAAGAAAGTTCTACATTCAACGGTGCGCCAACTTTTGGATGATTGGAGCAAACAAGGTTTTGCATTTCCTAATAGCGCAAAAATGAAATTGGCACATTGGAGTGTGACAGCATATTTTGTATTCAACAAGATATATTTAAAACTAAAAGGAATAAAATAAAAATTATAAAATATGATACCAAAAAAAATTCATTACTCGTGGTTTAGTGGCGATCCTTATCCAGCAGAATTAAAGGCTTGCATGGATACGTGGAAGAAGGTGTTGCCTGACTATGAGTTTATATTATGGGATGCCAAGAAATTGGCTGAATGTAATAATGTGTTTGCCAACGAGGCAGTGAGTGTTAAGAAGTGGGCTTTTGCAGCTGACTTCGTACGTCTGTATGCTGTATATCATTATGGAGGCATCTGGCTTGACACTGATGTGGAGATGTTTAAATCGTTCGACCCTTTCCTGAATGATGGTATGTTCATAGGTAGGGAATATTATATATATCGAGATAAGCTATGGCATGAATTTACTATGCTTACCTCACATTGCTTTGGTGCAGAAAAGGAACATCCTTTTATTGGGGAATGTCTGGAGTTCTATGAGAATCGTCATTTCATCCGTTCTCATAATGAACAATTAGAGCAGCGTCTTCGCTATGACATGACTATTATCCCTGATTTGCAGACTGCACTTGCCCAAAATTATGGATTCGATAATCGGAATGAGAACAATAAACTTCAAGTGCTGACTAATGGCATCCATGTATATCCGTATCAGTATTTCGACCAGCCTGGCTATACGACCATGCAAGATGTAGTTTGCATACATCGCGTGGCGCAGAGTTGGAACCCGAAGGCAAAAGGTACTACTGCAAAATCAGTAACTGATGTAAAGAAGAAGACATTGGGATATTGTAAAATGAGAATTCAACAACGATTGGCAAAATTTATTCTGGGATTATAGCTTTATGGAAAACAAAATCATACTTTCAATTATTATTCCTTTTTATAATGTGGAGGAGTATTTCGAACGTTGTTTAAACAGCATCTTTTCACAAAATGTATTGTCAGAACATTTTGAGGTTGTTGCTATTAATGATGGTTCTACGGATAGAAGTCTTGAAATTGCTCAACAAATAGCTACGCAACAATCGAATTTGATTGTAGTTAGTCAAGAAAACAAAGGACAGAGTGCCGCCAGGAATCATGGTGTACGATTGGCTCATGGTAAATATATCTGGTATGTAGATTCAGATGATTGGATAGAGGAAGGATGTTTGCAACGTATCATCCCATTATTAAAAGGCTCGGACATAGATTTGTTTAATTTTGGACATAAAAACTGGTTTGATGGTAAGTTGACAACAGTTCCATATAAAACAGATGAAATGGGAATTATGTGTGTAGAGCATTTTTATAGACGTAGTTTCTTGATAGATAATGGTATTTGTTTTGTGGAAGGTATTTACCATGAGGACTTGGAATATAGCCCGAGAGTTTGCTATTTGGCTGTTAAACAACAAAGTTTGGATATCTCTCCATATATAGTCTATAAGCGTCCGCAATCAACCACTACAGGTTACAATCCAAAGAAAGCTTTTGATTTATTGGTAGTGGCTCGTAGCTTAGCGCAATTTGCTCAAAAACATAGAATTAAAAATGCAAAGTTCATCTATGTTATAGCCTTAGCCCTTAATGATTCTCTTCAAAATGTCTATATGTTTAAAATGGACAAGGCTAATGAACGTAAATTAAATATGGCTTTTTATGACAATCGAGATTTGTTTATATATTTGAAGCGTTCGAATTTGCTTAAATATAAAATAGAATATCTTGTGTTTTCTATTTTTAGTAAGCATTGCGTTCAACTATTTAAACTGATGAAATTGTTTAATTTTCGCGACTTTAGTCAATATAAAAGAATTAATAGTCATTAATAAAATAAGATAATGTCTAAATTATTAAACTATATCAAGAACAACAAATTCGAAGTATTTATTACATTTTGTATTTTGTCGAACTTATTCCCATTTTTTCTGTCTTCAAACATCTACTATGTAGGTTTGTTTTTGCTGGCATATAAAATGTCTAAAATGGGCGTACGACAGAATAAAAATGCAATTCTGTTTGTATTGTTTATTATATTGATAGCCATATCAAGTCTGGTGAATATGATTCTGGACTTGCGAATGGTACTTTTTGCTTTTGTGTTGTTCCTTACATGTCCAATTTACACTTCCCTAAAGTGGCATCTTTATAAGAGGAAAATCATGAAGTGTTTATTTGTTGGTTTTGTGGGAGTCGTGATTATCAATATGTATGCAAAGATAACAGGTTTTAATCTTCGGGCTATAACCCAGCAATGGGAAGATTTGACAGACAAACAGTTTAGTGGATTCTGTGACCAGCCGATGTGGCTTTCTGCAGCATCAGCAGTAGCTTCAATATATTGTGCCAATCTTGTTTTTTCCCAAATAAAGAAAACAAAGAAAGCAAAATACACTTATGTGATTTTATTGCTTTGTTCAATTTATATGACTATGATTTCTGGCTCACGTGCAGCTTTAATGACTGCTATTGGAGCTATGTGTGTAGTCCTTTATCTCTTGGTGAAAAACAAAGTACGATTAGTAAAATATATCATAGGTTCGGCTGTAGTAGTCTTGGTATTAAGCCCTGTGCTTTTTAGTCGCAATTCCATTGGTGCAATGATGGCAAAGCAAGAATATCAAGAAGAAGTTGGACGTACATCGCGAGATGGAGTGTGGAAAGATCGTATGGCAGAATTTAAATCATCTCCTTTGATCGGAGTGGGCTTTGGTGCTCATGGAGTGGGAGACCAAAAAGAAGTTGGTAGAGTGGAGACCGGTGGAGGATGGATTTCTATCCTTGCACAGACCGGAATTTTAGGTCTGGTTTTGGCTATAAGTATTATATTCAAAGCTTTTACTCCAATTAGAAAAATTAGGCAGGATAATTCCATGATGGTGATATATGCAGCTTATTTCTTCTTTATAGTTCACTCCATCGTGGAGGGATATATGTTTCAGGGTGGTTGGTATCTATGCCTCATATTCTGGATGGTTATCGGTTTGCTGATAGAAAACAAACAGTATGGACCTATCATAAGGCGTTTGAAACAGGAAAACAAGTTGCCATATAATGTATAGGATTAATAAAAGAAAAATTTATATAGCTATTAGTATTTGTTTAATATTAATAGCGTTGTCAGAACTTACCCTACGTTTTGTCTTTGGCTTCTGTGATGCGGTATTATACCAGTCTTCGCCAGCTTATGAGTATATAGCGCAGCCGAATCAGCATCGCTATCGCTTTTTCTCTCATATCGATTGCAATTCTTATTCTCAGAGAAGTGAAGAGCCGGATTCTACGAAAACGATTGTCCTTGGGTTAGGCGATTCTGTTATCTTTGGTGGAACCATGCTTGATCAGGATAGTGTAGCCACAACCTTGTTCTCGAAAGAAACTGGGATGCAGATGCTGAATATTTCGTCGGGTAGTTGGGGACCAGACAATTGTGCTGCTTATCTGAAAGAGAAAGGTACTTTTGGTGCCAAGGCAATGGTACTTGTGTGCAGTAGCCACGATGCCTTTGATGTAATGAGTCATATTCCAGTGGTCGGTATCTATCCTAATTATCCTGATAAACAATACAAGTTGGCTATATGGGAAGTGATAGATAGATATCTGATGCCTCGTATCAAGGTTTATTTTAGAGGTAAGCAACTCTTAGATCCTGATGCTCAAGTGGTAGAGAAAGTGAAGAGTGATGAGGGTGTTGCGAATAAGGCTTTGAATTTTGATCCTGGTTTTGACCAGCTCCTTCAGATCTCTGAGGGAAAGCATATCCCTTTCTTTATTTATCTTCATCCTGAGGTGGGTGAGGTCATGAGCCGGAAATATAAGGAAGGTGGATTGATGATTATGGAATGGGCTAAAACTCATCATATAAAATTGATTGATGGATTGAATGAGGGTGTCACTGTAGATATGTATCGCGATGTCATCCACCTGAATGAGAAAGGTCAGAGAAATCTGGCTAATTCTTTGAAAAAAATGATAAATTGATGAAGAAACTGATTCACTTACAACCGTTTATTCCTCATTATCGTGAGGAATTCTTTGACTTGTTGGGGAAGCGACTGAAACAGGGTGCCGTCAATGATATATCTCTGGATCAGGAAATTTATACTTATGAAAAGACGAAAGATGTGAAGTCTGCTTCTTTTCAGATGAGTCATATTGTATGTAAACATATACCAAGCAAGCTTATCAAGGGGAAACTGCTGTTCTACAATCCATTCTCTCTGTTGGGCAAAGAGAATAAAGTCCTGGTACTGATGCTCCATTTTGCTCATCTTGGTACATGGATTCTCTTGTTAACTAAATGGTTGCATCACAAGAAAATCATTCTATGGGGGCAGGGAATTTCTGTTCGTCGCTATCTGCAAGAAGAGAAAAAGCCGGATTGGAAACTGAAATGGATGATAGCCTTAGCGGATGGTCTGTGGTTTTATATGGACAAGGAGAAAGAGCAATGGCAAAAGTATTTTCCTGATAAACCTATGGTGGCTCTCTGTAATACTTTGTCTGGCGTTGATGAAATGACTACGTATCAGCCTGATTTGACAAAAGATGAATTAAAGGCTAAATATGGAGTCAAGCAAAATGTTATCTTTATCTTCTGTGCCAGGTTTACTGCTGACCGCCGAGTAGATTTGCTTTTGGAAACAATCAAGCGATTGGATGATAAAAAGTATGGCTTTGTGATTATTGGTTCTGGAAAGTGCAAGCCTGACTTTTCTTCTTATGGCAATGTGTATGATTTTGGAGCTGTATATGATACGGCGGTTAAAAGAGAACTCTTTGCTTTATCAGATGTATATTTTCAGCCTGGTTGGGTTGGGCTGTCCATCGTTGAAGCTATGGCGTATGGCAAACCTATCTTTACTTTTGAACGCTCTCATGAGACTCTGCAATGTGTGGAATACTCGTATATTCAATCAGGAGAAAATGGATTGATATTCAAAGATATTGATGACTGCATTAGTAAGATCAATTCGCTTTATGCTGAAGATATAAAACGAATGGGAGATAATGCAAGAGATTATGTTTCAAAGCATCTGACTATCGAACAGATGGTTGATCATGCAATGATTATCATAGATAAAGTATCTAACAATAAATAAAAAACGATATGAAAGATTTCAAAGATATAAAAATAGCAGTTGCCGGTACTGGCTACGTTGGTCTGAGTATAGCAACCCTGTTGTCTCAGCACCATCATGTAACAGCTGTAGATGTAATCCCAGAGAAGGTGGAGAAACTCAACAATAAGATTTCTCCTATCCAGGATGATTATATTGAGAAGTATTTGGCAGAGAAGCCATTGAACTTAACTGCAACTCTTGATGGCAAGTCAGCTTATAAGGATGCTGACTTTGTTGTGATTGCAGCACCAACAAACTACGACCCAGTAAAGAACTACTTCGATACAACCCATGTAGAAGAAGTTATTGATCTGGTATTGGAAGTGAATCCAGATGCTGTGATGGTTATCAAGAGTACTATCCCAGTAGGTTATACCCGCAGTCTTTACCTAAAGTATGCCAAGAAAGGAGTCAAGAAATTCAATCTCCTTTTCTCCCCAGAGTTCCTTCGTGAGAGCAAGGCGCTCTATGATAATCTCTACCCAAGCCGTATTATCGTAGGTTATCCAAAGATAATCGATCGTCCTGAGTTCGCAGAAGAGAACGAGGCAATCAATGCTGTAACAGATGTAGAGATGTTGAAAGAAACTGCCAAGACTTTTGCTGCACTCTTGCAGGAAGGTGCCATCAAGGTGAATATTGATACACTCTTCATGGGCATGAAGGAAGCTGAAGCTGTGAAGCTCTTTGCCAATACCTATCTGGCTTTGCGTGTAAGCTACTTCAACGAACTTGATACATACGCTGAGGTCAAAGGTCTTGATACCAAGGCAATCATAGAAGGTGTAGGACTCGATCCACGTATTGGCACACACTATAACAACCCAAGTTTCGGTTATGGCGGCTATTGCTTGCCCAAGGACACCAAGCAGCTCTTGGCAAACTATGCTGATGTACCAGAGAACCTGATTGAGGCAATCGTAGAGAGTAACCGTACTCGCAAGGACTATATCGCTGATGCTGTTCTTCAGAAGGCTGGTTACTATAGCTATGCTGATGATAACAGCTATGATGCAAGCAAGGAGCACAACTGCGTAATTGGTGTCTATCGTTTGACTATGAAATCAAACAGTGATAACTTCCGCCAGTCTGCCATTCAGGGCATCATGAAACGTATCAAGGCAAAGGGCGCAGAGGTTATCATCTATGAGCCAACCTTGGAAGAGGGTAGTACTTTCTTTGGTAGTAGAGTAGAGAACAATCTTGAAGCCTTTAAGGCACAGAGCCATGCCATCATCGCCAACCGCTATGATGCTTGTCTGGATGATGTAAAGGATAAGGTATATACACGAGATATTTTTAGAAGAGACTGATGAAAATTATTCATTATATTCCGAGTATCGACCGAACATGGGGTGGTACTTCTACTTATATGCAGATGCTGGCAAAGCCATTGGGTGAACTGGCTGATGTGCATATCCTGACTCATGCTTCGGAGAATCCATTGCCAATGGAGAACTGTAAGGTGCATGATATTCCTCGTTTTCGTCCGTTCTCTGGCACTTGGAAGAAAACGGTTGTCGGCTTGCTGAATAGCATTAAACCTGATGTCGTGCATATCAACTGCTGTTGGACTCCTGATTGTGCTATGATTCAACGTTTGGCGCAGAAACAGGGATATAAGGTGGTGCTGACTCCGCATGGTATGCTGGAGCCTTGGATTATCAAGCGTCATTACTGGACTCGGAAGGTTCCTGCATTATGGCTCTATCAAAGAGTTGCGATACAAAAGGCCGACTGCATCCAAGCTACGGCTGAAAGTGAACGCGATAACCTCTTGAAGTTGGGTTATAACTCCAATATCAAGGTGGTTAAACTCGGTATTGATGCTGACGGCATTGAAATGAAGAAGTCTTGGAAGAAGACTCGCCAGATATTGTTCCTCTCTCGTGTGCATGTTAAGAAGGGTATCAATTTCCTCATTGAGGCTGCTGCAGAACTTCGCTCGGAGTTGCAGGGCTATAAGATTATAGTAGCAGGTGAGGGTGATGCAGCCTATGTCGCGGAGATGAAACAAATGATTTCTGATTGTGGTCTGCAGGATATAGTGCAACTTATCGGTGGTGTGTATGGTGATGAGAAATGGCGTCTGTTCCAGACTTCCGATTTCTTTGTATTGCCTACTCATTCTGAGAATTTCGGTCTTGCCATTGCTGAGAGTCTTGCTTCTGGTACTCCTGTCATCACTACCGTTGGTACTCCATGGAATGATCTCAACTCATCCCATGCTGGTGCGTGGATAGAAATAGGTACTCAGCCATTAGTAGCTACTCTCCGCCAGTTCCTCGCTTTATCTGATGAAGAGCTTGAAACGATGGGCAAGAATGGGCGCAAGCTCATAGAGGATAAATACTCTGCTAAGGTAATGGCAGAGAAAATGATGGAGGTGTATCAATCTCTAAAATGAAAGAAAATAGTTTCTTTTTTAACTAGTTTTTTATGGAAACTCCAAAATTTTCAATAATCCAAATTTCTGATTTGCATAAGGACTCCGATTCCAATTATAATCAATTAATTGATTCCCTGAAGTCTGATAAAGCTAAATATGAAAACTTGGGAATCTATCCAGTCAGATATATTGTTGTATGTGGAGACCTTATACAAGGAACTCGTAATACTGATATAGCTAAGGGTGATCAAGATATACTAAAACAATATGAAGAGGTTTCTGTATTTTTGCATAATCTGGTTGATGTATTCTTAAATGGAGACATTAGTCGATTGATCATAGTGCCTGGCAATCATGACGTGAACAGAGCAGTGTCAAGCAATAGTATGAAACGCATAGATGCTTCCGAACAGGATATGGTACTAAAAAGTTACTGGGAGCGATATGGCAAGAAACAGATTTATCGTTTTGATTGGAAATCTCTGTCCTTTATGCAAATCTTTGATGAGAAGTTATATGCTTCAAGATTTGATAGTTTTGTGTCATTTTTTAACAAGTTCTATTCCTCAATCGGTAGGACTTTCCCTCTAAATCCTGAGGAAGACGCTTCTTTGATAGCATTTCCTGATGATAAGATAGCTTTTGCTTGTTTTAATAGCAGTTGTCAGCTTGACCATCTCAATGCAATGGGAACTATAAATGAAAATGCTCTTCACAGCATCTACGGAGGTTTGAGTGGTTGTTATAGTAATGGTTATCTGATATTGGGAGTATGGCATCATCATATTTATGGTGTTCCACATAGATGTGACTTTATGGATATGAATATCACAAAGAGTATGGCTTGTAATCATATCCTTGTAGGGCTATTTGGACACCAGCATAAGTCTGAAGTGGTCGAAGAGTTAAATGACTTGGCTGAAGATATAGAACGTGACAAAATGCATTTGATAAGTTCTGGAACCTTATTTGGCAGTAGAAAAGAAATGTTGCCAGGTATCAAACGGCAATATAATCTGATTAATGTAGATATAGAAAACGGTTCTGCCAACTTGGAAGTTTTCGGTCGTGAAGATAAGATGAATGATGCGACCTATCCGATATGGGGCGAAAAACATCTGCCGAGGGGTAAGAAGTTTTTGGCTTTTCATGTGCCTCTTAATAAGTTGTCTGATGATGATTTGATAAGAATTATTGATGAAGAAACAAGAAAGTCTGGAGATTTCAAAAATGGAATCTTACGTATGAAACAGATTGATAATCCAGTTAAGCAAGGATTCGTAGATGAATATATTCAGCAACTATGTTTGGAAGGAGAGGATTTGAACTTTATTCTGAATGTATTCAAACAGCCATTATCGAATATGGAGTATTGCTATTTGATGCAAGCTTCAATTTTAAAAAATGATGTGGACGTTGTTCGAAATCTGATAGAAATGTCTCCCTATAAGGATTCTGCCGATATGTTAGTTAAAAATCAAATCGCAGAAGGGGCAAAATTTATAAGAAAACATAGAAAATCATGGGAAAAATAGCAATGAAATTCGAGGCAAAGTCTATGCTTAATATGCTTTGCCAGTCTCTTTATGACACATTGTTGGTCGTTCTTCGTGAAAACCTTCAAAATGCTTACGATGCCGTACTTATGAGACGTCATGAAGATGCATCATATGTAAATCCTTCAATTTCGATAGATGTAAAAGATGGACATATCGTGGTGAAGGATAATGGTATTGGTATGTCTGCAGAAGAGGTCGAAACAAACTTCTGGACTGCAGGAAAAAGCGGTAAGAATAATGATATGGCTAAAGCTGCTGGCGTTGTTGGTACTTTTGGAATCGGTGCATTTGCCAATTTTGGTGTATGTACTCATCTGTCACTTTCTACTAAGAAAATATACTCAAATACTAGATGCTTGTGTAATGCTAATAGAGAAGACTTGGACAATATAGAGATGAACTCTATAAATGATTCTGATACCGAATACGGAACCATAATAGATGCAACAATGGATCCGGACAGACTGATTTCCGCCCAAGATGCTTTGGATTATATTACACAGTATGTGCAATATCTGAAAATACCTGTATTTTTCAATGGTGAGTTGATTAGCCAGAATGACTATAAAGAAGGGTGTAATGGATTGGATTTCTATCATACACAAAAGGAACATTCTGGTCTTTTATACTCATTCGATTATGCTATAGATGTCTATTCTAAGTCTCCAGTACACGTGAGGGCTTTTGTTAAAAATATTCATATAGGAAATATGGATTATGAAGGTGAGTTAATGCTTGATACTCAAAAAGACAGATTGTTTGGCTTGCGCAATGGATTTGGATTGTCGCCGATACTTCTGAATTCTTACTATTCGTTTGGTGGTATAGTCAATATGAGTATGCTTAAGCCTACAGCAGGTAGAGAAGCAATCAATCAGTCTTGTCTGGGTATATTACAACGACTCATGAATGTTTGGGAAGATGTTTTTTCTCTCTATATATCTGAACAAGAATATGCGGATAAGTATAGAAATTTCTTGCATTATTTAGATGTAAACAATAATGTAGAATTGGCACGGAATATCAATATACAGAAGGCTAATGAGGAGAATGAATTTATAAAGTTAGGTGATTTGGTACAAGATAAGGAACATGCTCGTTTTTATAAGGGCTCTGACACGTCTATTTTGCGGAAGTTTTCTGATTCTGATTATGTAATTGGTATTGTTTCTCGTGAATATCCACGTCGTAATGTTCAGTTGCGATATCTTCTTAATTCTGGAATTAAAGAGATTGATGACTATGTAGAGGTGTTGAAGATATATGATATTAAGGGTTATGAAAATGTTGCTTGGTATTCTGTTAAGGTAAAAATACAACAGAAATTAAAAGAAGAATATTTGATAACCAAAAATCGGGTTGAATTTGCAGACATCAGTCATAATCTTCCCTATTATGTAGAAAGTAAAGAAGGAGAGGTTGTCGTCTATATCAGAAAAGATGATCCTGAAATTACTAATATCGTTAAGATATATAAGAGTGATTATTCTGTTTTCGACCCTTTGATAGTGGATTATGTACGCAACTATATTTATCAACAGATTAAACCTTACATTCCGTCAAGTAGTAGGATGGGAATTGAGGCTTTCCAATCTTTGATGAAAAAGAAAAAAGAGTCTTTCTCCATAGATAAGGATGATTTGATGTCGATAGATAACACATTTGAACTATTTAAGGAAGGTAAAATCACAATAGAGCAATTTTCTACAATCATTAAGAAAAGCCAGCAGAAATCCCAACAAACTTTGAATGTTAACAATGTTAAAAATGTAGATGAGGTTGTTAAAACAATTTCTGTGAATGTTGATTCCGAAGAAGAAAAAAAATTGGCTCAACAACAAAAAGAAGATGATGTATTTGCCCCATTACCTCCAATCCTGCGCCTAAATGTAGAGACTAAGGCAAAATTGTTGACAACAGATATTGAATCTTCATTGCTGCATGGTTATAGGAAATTCTTGACATTGACGAATGCAATGACCAGGGAGTATTATTCTTTCTTTATGAATCCTCATACAACAAGAGTAATTTGGAGCATGCACCGTATCATCTTCGTGTTTACCTTGGAAGGTGGTAATTATACATTGTATTATGATATGGAGTTGAAAAAACATTTGGACAGAGAACTCACTGGTGGAAAAATGTTACCAACAACAACAATTATAACCAAGAATAAAGTCTTTGTACCGATTCCTCATGAATTGGAGGATTATTTCTCTTTAAGGGAGGGGGCTCTTAATTTTACCATTCACTATGATTCTGTGGATGGAGAAGAATAATTAATTTACTGTTAATTAGGTAAGGTTGGTAAGGGTTTCTAAAATGGAAGTTCCTAGTAACCTTCTAAACAATATTTATTTGTATGTTGACTTTAGAACGTCATACTCCTGGACGTGTGTCTAAGAGTATCAAAAATAAAGCGAGTGGTGTGGAATATCACAGCTGCTTTTCTATTCCGTCCTTTTATCACTCCTGTATTTCGCAAGTGGCGCATTGCCTTGTTGCGATTGTTCGAAGCTAAGATAGAATGGGATGCAAATGTTTATGCTTCTGTAAAGATCTGGGCTCCATGGATGCTGCAAATGGGCATCGTGCTTGTTTGGGGCCAGAAGTGATATGCTATAACCAGGATTGGGTGGTACTGGAAGGCGATGCTATCGTTTCGCAGTACTCATATCTCTGCACTGCAGGGCATGATGTAGATCACGCTAATATGGCGGATTGCGGACTCATTACGGCTCCTATAGTCTTGCGCCGAGGTGCGTGGGTTGGTAGCCGTGCATACATTGGTATGGGAGTAGAAATAGGAGAGGGGGCTGTGGTAGGTGCTTCGGCTTCTGTATATAAAAGTGTTGAACCTTGGACTGTCGTCGGTAGCAATCCGGCGAAGGTTGTCAAGAAAAGAACATTAAGGTAACTTCTTGTAATGTGGCTATACAAAAGAAGCTTTCCCTAGAAGGTGAATTTGTAAGGAGGGTTTTGGATAGATAAAAATATAATTTGTAATATATGAGTAATACTATAACTGCAATCATCTTGACTAAAGATGAAGAGAAGCATATCGCTCGTTGCATCAAATCGCTCACTCCGTTTGTCAACGAAATATGGGTGATAGGCTCTTTTTCTACTGATAAGACGCTGGAGATAGCGGAAGAACTTGGGGCTAAGGCAGCGTGGCTACTAAAGATATGGAGGAGAATGGTATATACCAAGGTAATCCTGCGGTGAAGATAAGAGAAAGAAAAATTAAGTAATGAATGAACAATATTGTAGATTTGTCTTGCCAGTTAGAGGAAACCTGTAGGTTTTGTTATCCGCCAGAAAAGGAGCGAATTCTATATGCTACAGAAAACTTCTATGTAATGGCTTCTTTGGGTCCTATAGTTGAGGGCTATTTGTTGATTGTTTCTAAGAAGCATATTCCTGCTTGTGCTAATATTCCAAATGAAATATTTCAAGAATATCTTGACTTAAAAGAGAAAGTAAAAGGTGTCTTGAATAAAGTATATGGCGCTTGCATCTTCTATGAACATGGAAAAACTGGATCTTGCTTGATAGGCAAGGATCATAGGCATTGTTTTCATGCTCATCTTCATTGTATTCCTGTTGAAGTCTGTATTTCTGATATTGTAAAGTCTGAAATGGAAGGCTATACATTCGATAGTCTGACTGATGCTTATGAATTTGCCAAGAAGAGCGAAAGATATTTGTATGTTGAAGATTCACGTATAATGGTATTTACTCCAGAAATTACTTTGAGATCTCAATATCTAAGATATAAACTCTCTTGTGCTCTGGGTACACCAGAACGATGGAATTGGGTTGAACTCCAAAACTGGGATGTTATTATGGATACGGTAAATAATTTAAAGCCTTATTTTTAAGATGAGATATATTGATTCCATTGATGTGAATATTCGCATTTCTGAATTGCTAGACAATTTGGATGCAAATATTCGGACTATTGGCAATGATGTTGGATGGCATCAACATTTAGGGGCAAGGAAAATCGGTATAGTTGCTTCCGCAATAGGACTTCTTATGCATAAGAAACTTGGAACTGCATTTGTAAAGGAAGAGAATGTGATTGCAGGTTTGGCAAATAAGCAAAATTCTGATGGTGGCTGGCCTTATATTTCTAATTCCCATAATGAGTCTAATGTCGAAGCAACATGTTGGGCATTGTTAGCGTTGCACGCTTGCAATGAAAAAGGTCAATATAATGAAAGAATTTCTCAAGGCATAAAATGGCTCTTGGATCAAAATCCATCGGGAAAGGATGATCTGGGCTGGCCTTTTAGGGAAAATGGAGAAGCTAGAGTCTATATTACCTGCTTTGTCTTGAGAACTTTATCTGCTCTTGATGTGCAAGATGATGAATACATTGAGGCTGCTATTCATTGGCTGATTAATATACAGAATAAAAATGGTGGTTGGGGTGAAGTTCTTGGAGATGAGCCAAGTATTTTCTTTACTTCTTATGCTCTACTGACATTATCGGAATTGGCTGAAAAAACTCAGCGAAGTTTCAATGAAAGTATTGATAAAGGAAAGAAATGGTTGAGATCTTCTATGAAAGGCTTGTCTTTAGAAACATCCTTACTCTCCTGTCGTCTAGAGATGATAGAGACAGAAAATCAAGATAATAAATATAGAATATCCTTTTTCCATTATGTTCTTCCATATGTAGTCTTATGTTACGATAAATTAGAAATGCATGATAAGGTGCTTTTTGACTCCATAAAGTTATTGATGGATAGAAGTAATGGGGGGATAGTGGAGCATCCAATGCTTGACAGCTCTAAGAAACGCCCAATATGGGCACTCTACGGTGTTTTTCTGGCTTTATCAAGTGTTGTTTCAGGTGATAAGTCTGATAAACTTATATTTGTCTTTTTGAATCATATATATAAGATTCCAAGTTGTTGGCTTACAAGGTGTTTTATGAGAATAGCTAATAGGTGGGTTCTATCTGCTTTTATTATCGCATTAATCATTTTTTGGGGTGGAGCTTTTGCCGTTAAATTTTGGAATATCTTATATGATTATTTTGCTGATCAGGTTTCACCAAATTGGGCTACTTTCTGTATGTCTGTTATGACTTCTATAATAGCTACAGTTATTATAAATAGGGTAGTTAAGTTTAAGAAAAAGATTTTGAATTTATTCTATAAATGAAGGTTTCGATTATAACGAGTTGTTACAACGTGAGAAGACGATTCGCGGTGCTGTAGAGAGTGTGCAGGCGCAGGATTATCCTTACATCGAGTATATCATCGTGGATGGAGCTTCTAAAGACCAATCTGCTGTTGTTATCCGTGAAGCTATCTCTCAATAGAAGGGAAAAATATCCGGGTGATAGGTTAAATATTGTAATAAAATGACGCCCTTTATAAAAAAATCGTATTTTTGCATTATTATAAAGGTAATATGGCAGTAACAAGATTAAATAATATACGACCAGAAATGCTTGTTTGGGCATTTGAAAGAGCTGGATTCGATGAAGAGAGGGCTGTGGAAGTCTTCCCTAAATTGGAGTCTTGGCTCTCTGGAGAGAAGCTGCCTACCGTAAACCAACTGCAGCAATTTGCCAAAAGATTCTATATTCCTTTTGGTTATCTGTTTTTGCAGAATATTCCAAATGAAACGATTCCTTTCCCGATGTTCCGCGGTGATGCTGGAGAAATGAATCGCTTTGATCTCAATGTTTACGATACGGTCACTACGATTCGCACTCGACAGGATTGGTTGGAGGATTATCTTGTGGAGAATGACATTGAGATATGTCAGCTGGTGAATAGTATTACGTTGCAAACTCCAATAGGTGATGCTGTTAATCATCTTCGAAATGTGTTGGATTTGGAACCTCGATGGGCGTTCAGCCTTGCCAGGACAGATGTTGCTGTAGGTCTTTTGACAGAACGATTGGAGCAGGTTGGTGTATTCGTTGCCTACAATGGTGTCGTTGGGAATAATACGAAACGTACCTTGAAGGTAAGTGAATGTCGTGGCTTTGCATTGGTCAATCGTGTTGCACCGTATATTTTTGTGAATAGTGCCGACAGTAAGTCTGCCCAATTGTTTACCTTGATTCATGAGGTGGCGCATATCATGTTAGGTGTAAGTGCTGGTCATGCTGGTGAGGATTTGGGGGCTCATGATACCTATGAGAGATATTGTGATGCTATGGCTGCTGAATTTCTTGTTCCTGCTCATGTGTTGCGTGAAACTTGGGATCATGATATCAAGAAACAAACTCGTCTGTTTAAGGTGAGTGAGATTGTTGTGGCTCGGCGAGCCCATGATTTAGGTCTATTGAGCGATCAGGCTTATCAGAATTTCTGGATGGAATATAGCCATCGTCCTATATCTGAGAAGAAAAAAAGTGGTGGTGGAGATTTCTATCTTACCAGTGTAAAAAGAGTAGGAAAACTCTTTGCTATTCATGTGCGCAATGCCGTAAACAGCCGTCAGTTGGAATATACGGAGGCTTATCGTCTAACTGGTCTGTCTGGTAATACCTACCAGCATTTCATGACCAATAATATCTAAGGTCTATGGCATATATTTTTGACACAAACATATTCATTCGTTCAAAACATGAGATGCCTATGGACTTGTGGCCTACTTTTTGGACTAAGATTGCTGGAATGATAAAATCTGGCAATGTGTTCTCTAACATTCAGGTGAAAGAAGAGATAGATAGAGGTGGTGATGAATTGACCGACTGGATGAGGGACAATGTTCCAACTGGATTTTATATAGAGAATGAGCTTGATGTAATGGGCAAGTATGCTGAAGTTATGAATTGGGCGCAATCTAATACTGTTTACAGACTGGATGCTATTTCTGAATTTGCATCAGTAGCGGATGCTTATCTTGTGGCTACAGCTGCGGCAAAGGGATATACGCTTGTGACAAATGAAACCGCTGATCCTTATTGCAGACGAAGAGTAAAAATTCCAGATGCTTGTGATGCATTGAGAGTGAGATATTGTGACTTGAATACGGTTTTGCGAGAACTGAATATTACGATTTAATTTTCTTAATATAGGTAAGCGAGAATGGGTCTTTTCTACTCTTGATAACTTTGTGTAGGTTTACCATGGAACATATGCAAGTTTCTTTGATGCCAATGGAGTCAAGAAACTTTTTCTGGAAAAAGATTACTCTGAATTTTAGGTTCATGGCTAAACATCATTATTGATTTTTAATATGGAAACAATACAAGTAAAACTTGCAGCTTTTGATGGCTCTGGCTTTGATAAAGGTGCTGGATTTATAAAGGCTACCTTATGGTATTTCGTGAATGCTCTGATAGTTAGGGCTTCATGGAATCCATTTATGGGTATCAAGATAGCTATGCTTCGTTTGTTCGGAGCAAAGATAGGTAAAGGTCTGGTGATTAAAAACGAGGTGAGAATCAAGTCGCCTTGGAACTTGGTAGTTGGTGATGATTGCTGGTTAGGAGAGGGCTGCTGGATAGACAATTTGGATAAGGTTGTTATTGGCAGCAATGTATGTATCTCGCAAGGTGCTTTGCTCCTTACTGGTAATCATGACTATACCATATCATCTATGCCTTATCGTAATGCTCATATCTCTATAGAGGATGGGGCATGGATAGGGGCAAAGACTACTGTGTGCCCTGGTGTCACAGTTCATCGCAATGCTATACTGACTGTAGGCAGCGTGGTTACTAAAGATATGGAGGAGAATGGTATATACCAAGGTAATCCTGCGGTGAAGATTAGAGAACGGAAACTGAGCGAATGATAAGAGAAAATGTTTTCTCTAATTATTGAAGTATGAAAACTGTAGAAAAAGAACTGTTTGATTTACTGAAGTTATCTCTATGGTCTCGTTCTGATTCTTCTCTCCAGCAGATTGATGGGGAAGATGGGGCTGTCGCAGAGAGGATAAGAGATTGTGCGTGGAAATCGTTGTTTGAACTTGCTAAGGAGCAGTGCGTCTTGGGAGTTTTAGCTGATGTCCTTACAAATTGCAAGGGGAATGTAGAAGTTTCAAAGGATGTTCTGTTGAACTGGATAGGTCTGGTTATGAGGCTGGAACAGCGAAACTTGAAGATGAACCGTATGGTTATTTCGCTTTTCGGAAAATTGAGAAGTTTAGGCTTGCATCCTGTGCTGATGAAAGGACAGGCTTTTGCGCAAAACTATCCGAATCCTCTGCACAGGGTCTGTGGGGATATTGATGTCTATTTCAAGCAGGAGCGAGATTGCGAAAAGGCTATCGACTGGGCTATCCGTGTGGGTGGTCATTCTCATCAGGGGAATGAAAGTGCCTGGGAGCATAAGCATTTTGCTGTTGACCTGAAGGGTTTTGAGGTGGAATTTCACTATCAGATGTGCAGGTTTGAAAACCAACGTTTACAGCGACGCTTGCAAAATATCATCAATCATGAGTTTGCAGCCAGTGATCCTTATTATGTTCGAATAGAGGGAGAGGCGATTGAAACGGTTCCGCCTACTTTGTCTGTACTGCATCAGCTGATGCATATTACCCGTCATCTCTTAGAGGCTGGGGTAGGTATCCGTCAGATTTGTGACTTGGCAGTCTATGTGGATAGGCATTGTGATGAAATCAATGCTGATGTTCTCAGGCGATATGTGGAGGAACTTCAATTAGGTGAGGTAGCTGGGGCTTTAGGTTATATTTTAGTGGAAATGTTAGGTCTGAAAAAGGAGAAATGGCCTTTGGGGATTGTGGCCGATCATGCTGGGTTTATCATCCGTGAAATTTTCGATGGTGGTAATTTTGGGCGCCAGCGTACTGCTTTTCAACGTAATGAGAATGTATTTATTCGGAAATGGCATTCCATGACTTATTTTGTCAAGCGCTGCTTGCTTTTCAGACATCTGCTTCCTGCTGAATCGAGAAGCTATCTTCTCAATAAATTCTTATTTAATATTCATGTAAAACGGGATTGAGATTTGATTTTGTTTTTCTTTATCCCATATCTTTTTTAAACTTGACAATTATGAAAGTAACGATTATAACATCATGTTACAACCGTGAACAGACAATTCGTGGTTGTATAGAAAGTGTTTTGTCTCAGGACTATCCTGATATTGAGTATATCGTGGTGGATGGTGCTTCTAAGGACAATTCGCTGAATATTATCAATGAGTATAAGGACAAAATCTCGAAAATCATCTCTGAGCCTGACCATGGTATGTATGAAGCTATCAACAAGGGTATTCGTGCTGCTACGGGTGATGTGATTGGTCTGGTGCATTCGGATGACTTCCTGTTCTCTAACCAGACGGTCTCGCATATCGTTCGGAGGTTTGAGGAGACGCACGCTGACTTCCTCTATGGTGACGGTTTGTTTGTGAATCCGGAGAATACTGATAAGGTGGTGCGCAACTGGATAGGCGGTTCTTATCGCCTATGGAAAGTGCGTCATGGCTGGCTTCCTTTGCATCCTACCTGTTATATTCGCAGGGATGTGATGGAGCGTAAGGGGTTGTATAACGAGAGTTACAAGATTGCTGCTGACTCAGACTTCCTTTTCCGCTATCTTCTTGGTGGTGAGTTGAGTGTAACGTATCTGAAAGAGTATATCGTGAGAATGCGCATGGGTGGTTTGAGTACTGATTCTGCCAGGAGAAAGCAAATGTGGAAGGAGGATATCAGATTGTATCTGTCTCATGGTGTGAATCCTACAATCACGAAGGTCGAGAAGATGATGTGGAAAATTCCACAGTTTATCGGAGCTTTGTTTAAGTGATAGTCGTGAATAATGATATATAGAATTGAAAAATTTAATAACAAAAATATAAACTTTAAAAAACAGAAAACTATGTGGTTGAAAATTATTTTAGCTATTGTCGGTATTATAGTAATTGGTTTTATTGGTATGGTCATTAAAATGGCTGTTACTGATGCTAAAGAAGAAACCAGAGATATAGAAGAAGCTAGTAAGAAAAAAGCTAAAGAGTAACAGTTATCCGTTAATTTGCGAACGAGTATGACAATAAATCATATTTTTCACCATGCACAGGCTTTCGCCTGTGCATGGTGCTTCTATGGTAGGAAAGTAAGCGATTAGACTCGCTATCAGAAATCAAAGCTGCTTGTCAAATTCAATTTGTGTCTATTCGTATAATCGGTTCGCAAGGATGTGTATTATGTTGCGTTGAGTGAACCAGTGTTTAGAAAAAATGCTGGCAGAACTATCTTAGTGCTAAATGTAATAAAAGAATGGATACGCCGTTATAATAAAAAGCAATCGTCATGGTGTTTAGATGACGATTGCTTTGATAAGACTCTTTATCGTGTTGCAGCACGATGTGAGGATGTTTTATAAACGACTGAAAAAACTTTGCGGATGTCTTTTTTAAAGGCATCCGTTTATTATATAACGTTAGTCGCCCTTTTTGTGCAAATGTGGCTTCAAAGATGGAGTGTTCCCTGGAGTCTGCTTGTTGTCTCTTTGACGACGGTCTGGTTTGCCTGTAGAGACTGCGATCCTTTTAGGACCTGGCTTTATTCCCATAACATATCTTTTTAGAAATTAATAATGTTAATTACCCTTTTATAATGGAGTTGAAGCTCCACTATCTTATATCGGAAGATTAGTAGAAACGCTGCATCTAATAAGTTTTCTGCAAGCAGGTGCATAAAACACCAAATAGGCTTACACAAATATTGTGCCAATATATTTTTCCTTTCTTTATATACAATTAACGGCATTTTTTAGTCAGTTTGTATGTCAGATTGTCGTAACTGATGCTGAATTGGATAGAATGTGGAATGAAGGTACCCTGAATGAAGAACGTATTGAGAGCTTCCGTCATCTCCATGAACGTACTCCATATAATAAACCTAAGTATACTTTTAATAAATAAAGCATAGCTCAATCAATGGGCTATGCTAATAAGTTTGCTTCCCAAAGCCGTTTCTATGCGAGTAATGCTTTTATAAATAGATTGTTCACTTTTAAGTGAATATTTAGTATGAATTAACTTTTTCGAAAGCCCACCAGTCCTCCCTTTATTGATAAAGCTGGCTGCGCTCGGCAATTTGAAAGCGAGCTTGATTCTGCTCTTGTTTGCACAGCTTTTCCCCTTAAGGGAGGGTCTACCTCTCATCTCGGTCTTCTCCAATAGTCTTTACGACCCCTTCGGTTCCCCTTGTAGGGGACAGAAATGGTGCTCAAACCGCTATGCTATAAGGTTGGCGGGGCATCAGAGGTCTTCGCCAGATTGTTATGTGGGCTGGGACCGCCTGGGGATAGTTGATTACAATTAATAGTTTGCTGTTTATAGCTTATTGTTGATTTGGGGGTAATTGGCTGATAATTTGCAGATTTCTTTCGATTTTCTTGGTGGTTTTGAAGAAAAAGCATACTTTTGCGGCAAGTTATATAAACTAAATAATAGGAGATAAGATTATGGCATTAGCAATTAGTGGTATCCCTATGCTTACAGGTGATGAGGCTTTAGCTTTCAGAGAAAAAGCTGAAGAAACATTGAAAAAGCGTGGTAGCATAGATTTCTCAAAGCAACGTGCTGAGATGAAGGCTATTTTGGCAAAAGCAAGATTTTAAAGTTTGTATTATGGGATTTCTTGCAGACAAAACAGTGTTTTCACCATTGACAAAAGAAATTTTGGAAGAATCTATTTCATTTTCATGTGGCAATGAAGACTTGGATGGATTCTTCCATAATGATGCAGCGTCTTATTCCGAAAACTTGTTTGGTAAATCTTACTGCTATTATCTTGAGGAATCAAAGGCAGATATCGTATGTGCCTTTACGGTCTCAAATGCCAGTATTTTCACGAAGTACTTGCCTAATGCGAGAAAGAAAAAGGTTGGAAAGCATGTTCCTCATATAAAACAGGATTTGATATATCCTGCTGTACTTATAGGAAGATTGGGAATTTCGGCAAAATTTCAACATCTTCATGTAGGGACAGAAGTAATGGACTTTATTAAGTCTTGGTTTGTTGAACCGTATAATAAAACGGGCTGTCGTTATTTGGTAGTTGATGCCTATAATTAATTTGATAGAATTCGGTACCGTTGAAAGATATGGTCTATTCTATGAATAAAAAATTATAGGTGACCATTGGCTTTAAAATAATATATAACTAGACAATATGGCACAAGAAATAATTCCTGATAAGCAAAGTGTACTTACTTGCTTGAAACAGAAAGTGTATTACGTTGATTTCTATCAGCGTGAATATGTATGGACAAAGAATACGGTAGAGGTCCTCTTGAACGATATCTTCTATGCCTTCGAAATCTCGTATAAAGAGCATAAGGATGAGGAGATGTCGCAAGAGGTGCTGGAAAAGTATAACTGGTACTATCTCAATGTCTTTATCACAAATAAGGTGGAGGGTAAGGTGTTTATCGTTGATGGTCAACAACGTCTTTCTACACTTACATTGATTGCAACAAAACTCTATCATATTACCAAAAATGATAATCTCAGGGATATCCTCCGTGATTGCATCTTTGCGAAAGATCAGTTTAAAGGCAATGTCTTTTGTATCGATAACGATAAGAGAAAAAATGTGATGCAATGTATCCTTGATGGTTCTGAGTATCAGGATGCTTATAAAAACAAGACAGAAGAGACTATCATCGAGAGATATGCCGATATCAGTAAGTTTATTGATGACAAACAGTTGGATGATGTTGAGTTGACAGCTTTCATCTATTACTTCCTCAACAGACTGGTTCTCGTTGAACTGTCTATCCAGAAGGATGATACGCCTATGGTCTTTGAGGTGATCAATGACCGTGGTGAGGCTTTGAAGCCTTTTGAGATTCTGAAAGGTAAGATGATTGGACTCCTTTCGAAAAGTGATACCAACAAGTATTCAGAGAAGTGGGATGCTGCACTGAATAGAGTCAGCGGAAGAGAGGATAACTTCTTTGCTGATTATTTGAAGTCCCAGTTTGTGTTCAAGAGAAATGCTTCTTTGGAGAAACAGATTATTAATTCTTACCATCGATATATCTTCGATTATAATGATATAGCTAATAAACTTTCTTTCAGAAGAGCTGACAAGAAACATCATGAGAACATTAAACTGTTTATCAACAATGAGTTGGATTACTATACATCTCTGTATGCTAAGATTTCGACTTGTGGTGATGAGTTTGTGAAGTATAATCTGAATATCAATGATATCTCTGGGCTTTATCAACAGATTATGGCTGCCTGCGATGTCAATGATGAGCTAACTGACGAGAAGATTCATGCGATAGCTAAAGAGGCAGATAGACTCTGGGTGCTCTTTGTACTGAATGGTATCTATGATAGCAACGATTTTCAGGATGTTTCTTATCGATTGAATGAGAAACTGAAAGGGCTGGATATGGCTTCCTATCGTGAGGTATATGACGAAATCATCATGCAGAGTATCCGAGAAAAGCGTAATGTTTCGGGAGAGGTTTCTTTGCTGGATTTCAATAGCTTCCTGAGGAAAAACTATACGAATACGAACCGCCGATTCCTGCGTTATCTGTTTTCTAGGGTAGAGAAGTTTATCTGTGAACATACGAATCAGAATATGCAGAATGATATTTATTATATCTCTACGAAAACTGGTAATAAGACGGGATACCATATTGAGCATATTCTCTCTGAAAATGAAAAGAACAGGGGATACTTCAGGGATGTAGAGGAGTTTGAGGATCAGCGTAACCTGTTGGGTGGCTTGCTTCTGCTGAAGGGGTTGGATAATATCTCTTCTGGCAATGAAGAGTATTCGGATAAGCTGAAGACTTATAGCAATGGCTTGGTTTGGGGGCATTCGCTTTGCGAGAATTTCTATCATGCCAACAAAGATTTCGATAAGTTTAATAAGGAGTTTTCTGATAAGTGTGATATTGGATTCAAGGCTTACAGTGTCTTTGACCAAAATGCATTGATGGAGCGAAGTAGGTTGCTGTATGAAATCGTGAAAGTGATATGGGAGGTTTCGTAATTTTTCGAATCCTCCCGTTTCCTTTAGCCAAAGGGAACACCACATCCCTCTCCAAGCCTCTGCCCTTCTGAAGGGAGACGCTGTAACCGCTCCTCCTGTCGCTCTTAACCGCTTCGCTATAAGGTTGGCGGGGCATCAAAACCCTCGCCTGGTTGTTTTAGCGGGGATGAACCCGCCTTGCAGAAGAGCTTCTTATGGGAACGCAGGGACACAAATAAATACTTACTACTTTGGGACCGCATTGCTGGGATTGCTGCTGATGGGACTGCAGACAAGGTGGATGGCGCATTGGTAATTAAGTCTATAGCTGATATCTGGTTTTATTGAGTTTTTTATTGGAGAAATGGCGGTAGAAAAGGTATGCGAAATGAAAAAGTGCTCCAATTCTTTGTATATATAATGTTTTTTGTTTAGTTTTGCAGAAAAATAAGATTGACCAATGAGATTAGAGATACAAAATATCAATAAAATCAAGGAAGCAGATATTGCCTTGAATGGCTTGACTGTGATTGTGGGAGAGAATGATATGGGAAAAAGTACCATTGGTAGAGCATTCTTTTCTATTATCAAGGCGGTCTCTAATATGAGAAGCTTGAGTAATGAAAGTTCTGCCAACAAAGCTTCTAAGCATATAGATTCTTTGTATAAGCACTTCTATGGAAAAAAAATCATAGATGGTACTATGGATCTGTTGCCTCGTGTCAAATCGGATATGGAAAGAATATGTCAGGACGAAGCGGAACGAAATGCTTTTCTTGATCATCTGAATGCTAAAATCGAAGATATTGATTTGTCTCCTCGCCAAAAATCCTTGCTCAAGGAGGATATTGTGAATATTCGGATTTGCTTTGATCAAGTGAATAATCCTGCTGCTGTATTGAAAACGGAGTTGGCTTATCTCGTTGAATCTGAGTTTATGGGGCAGTTCTGTTCTTCTAAGTCTGAACTTACTTATGTTATGCTTGATACTGAAGAAGAGGGGAAGCTGTCGTTTAAGGCAAAGGATAATCAAGTGACAAACGTTTCCTTTTCTGAAAGAGGATTCTATGAGGATATCACTTATGTTGAGTCGCCACTGTACTTCCATCTTCTTGATAGCTTAAAATCTTCTGTTGCTTATCGGGAAATGAAGAGGACTTTGGGATATAAACCAATGGTTCCTGCCCACGTGAAAGACTTTGTTGATAAGGTCTTGAATTTCCAGAATTTTGATACTCAGCTAAGTTTGTTTGAGCCTCAATCGAAGGATTTTCATACAGCGGATATCATTCATGGTACGTTTGCATATGATAAAAGTTCACGTAGCATCGTATATCAAAAAGATGGTATGAAAATCAAGCCTATCAATGTGGCTTCTGGTATCAAAAGTTTTGGTGCCTTGCAGCTTCTGCTTGATGGTTATTGTATTTCCAATAATCGTCCTTTGATATGGGATGAACCTGAGAATCATCTGCATCCTCAGTGGCAAGTGGAGTTTGCTAAGGTTATCGTACAGATTGTTAATTCTGGTATTCCGGTGATGATCAGTACCCATAGTCCGTATTTCCTGCAAGCCGTGAGGTATTATTCTGCTATGTATAACATTGAGAAGTATGTGAACTACTACATGGCAGAGTGTGGTAATGATGATATGGTAACTATGAAAGAGGTTACTAATGACTTAAATCAGGTTTTTCTTACCTTGGCTGAGCCTTTGAATAAAATCATGAATGTGGATGAAGTAAGGGGAAGAATGAAATGAAAACTGCCAGTGAATTAATATCGTTTTTGGTGAAGGATAAGCATTTCTCTCTTTGTTCTGTCTGTGAGCTGCATAAGCCTTGTGCTACGACACCCAGGTGTTCTTGGAAGCCTGCTAAACGATTCGTGAATTTTGATGATGTAAAGACCGCCTACTGCAAGGAACATCAGGTGATTTCTTGTGCTTCGGTAGATGGATTGTCTGAAAAGAACGAAAAGCTATTGTTCGTAGAAATAAAGGGGTGGGTTGATTTTCTGCAGTATCAAAAGAAAAATGTAGAGAAAAAGATAGAAAAACAGGTGTCAGGCTATGATTTTATCAAAAAGTTGAAAGATAGTATTGATATATGTAATGATTATGCATCCAACCCAAAATTTTGTAATGCTGATCATCTTGCGTATATTATTGTAACTGATATTGATATCAAAGAGCAACCTCTACAGACTTTGCAGGGTAACCTGATGGCTTTGGCGCAAACATCTTCTTCGCTTGAAGTGTTATGCAATAAATACATGTTGTCAAAAATCAGTTCTATAAAGGGGATTCATACATATTATAAACAATGTAAGGAGTTAGATTCATTTATAGATAATGGCCTTTAGGATTTCACATAAACGTTAGTACTCTGCCAAACGTAAAAACGAATATAATGGATAAAACAAAGTTGACAAGGGAAGAGGCTTTACGCCGCTGGAAGACTTCTAAGGAAATCAAGCGTAAAATGTTGGAGAAACTGGAGAACTTGGAGATGAATGCGCATGGAAAAGGACTATAGTATTTTCTTTCAACTGATAAGGTTGGGACTGGGGATTTCGGATGAGGCTGTGGGGATTCCTATGGAGGCCTGGAAGGGACTGTATAAGGAGGCTGAAAGGCAGTCGATGCAGGGAGTGGTTTTCGAGGGCGTCAACAGAAATGTGAACCTCGGTGGTACTAAACCGCCTACTGCCTTGGTACTGAAATGGATGGGTATCTCGCAGGTTATCAAACGAAAGAATGTGAAGTTTGATGAGGAGGCGAAAAGGCTGACACAGCTGTTTGATGAGAATGGTATCTTTACCGTGATATTGAAAGGACAGGGCAATGAGCTGCTTTATCCTGTAAGGGGATGCAGAATTCCTGGTGATATCGACATCTTTGTGGATGGGGGTAAGGAATTTGTCGTGGACTGGATAGACCGACATGGACTGGCCGACAGGGCGGAGAAGGCTACATATCATCATGTGCATCTGTTGCCTGGGGCGAGTGGTATTGATATCGAAGTGCATTTCCTGCCTTCTTCGGGTCTTTTCTTCCCTACTCATCGTCATCGGTTGCAGAGGTTCTTGCAGAGTGAGGTGAGAAACTCAGTCATGTGTGACAGGGGATTCAGAATTCCTTCGGCGATGTTTAACTTGCTGATGCAACTTGCTCATATCCATTGTCATTTCTTTAGTGGGGGTATTGGTCTGCGACAGATGAACGACTTTTACTATGTGCTGATGTCTTCTTCGAAGGATGAGAGGGTAGAGGCTATGGCGCTTATCAGGAAAATGGGGATGAGGAAAACGGCGGCTGCTCTAATGTGGGTGCTGAAGGAGGTGTTCCTCATGGATGCTGAATGGATGCTGTGTTCTCCTGACGAGAGTCTTGGTAATGTGTTGTTGGGTGAAGTGTTCAAGGGTGGTAATTTCGGGCATTATCTTTTTGATAATGAGGAGGCTTTCCTCTTGAAGGCTGTGCTGCGTCGCAAGAGATTTCTGAAACTCCTGAGATTCGGAGTGTTGGAAACGATTGGTCAAATGTGGTTTGATACAATGTATATTGTGAAGAAGCTAATATAATATATAATGTATGCACGTATGTGTGCTTACATTATATATTATATTAGCTTCTTTTGTTTATAATGAGGGTTCTTTAGTAAAGCTGCCTGTCCTTCTTTGAACCTTAAGTTTTTTCTAAAATCAACCCGTCCTTCTTTTTTTGATAAAGCTGGCTGCACTCGGCAATTTGAAAGCGAGCTTTCATTGCGCTCATTTGCACAGCTTTTTCCCATTAAAGAAGGGTCTTTCGAAAACCCACCAGTCCTCCCTTACCCTTAAGGGAGGGTCCACCGCTTTCCCCAAGCCCCTTTCCCCTCAGGGTACAGGGGATGTACCAACCGCCCTACTCGGTGCTCAAACCGCTACGCTATAAGGTTGGCGGACCATCAGAGGTCTACGCCAGTTTTTTATGCGGGATGGGACCGCAGGGAGAAGACTTGCTAAAAAATGGTTGTGTGGGATGGGACTGCAGACAAGATGGATGGCGCATTGCGTAATTTGCTGATACTGTCATCTTATTCTCCATAGTCCAATATCTCCATCATTTGTGATCTTTTCTTAATCGTCTGACTTCTTTTATCTCTGCATTGATTTCATCAAGAGACATTTCTATGTTGTTTTCTCTTGCCGTCTTGCACATGTTTTCAAAAGCTTCTATTGCCTCGTCTGTAACCTTGTCTTCTTTGCTTTCCTTTGCTTTGATGGCAAAAGGTATACTTCGTGTGCGGATTACCGCCTTGACAAATACATTGATTGCTGCATTTGCACTCATGCCAAACTGCTCTCAGAGGCTGTCGAACATAGCTTTCTGTTGTGAGTCAATTCTGACTGTCATTGATGTCTGTGCCATAACGTTATCTGTTTTAATTAATATTGATTGCAAATATAGGGCGTTTTGATGTGAGTTGTATGACTTATGACTTCTTTTTATCAAAGTTTAACAGTAAATACTGAAGTTTCGCATGTGGTTTATGTACGGGCTGAAGGGGCATACTTGCGAAACTTCAGTGAAATAAAAAAGAGGGTGTGTCATAAGTCTGTGACGCACCCTTTTTTTGTGTTTTTCTGTATATTTTAGTTGAATCGTAGTCTTTCTT
>ENA-UESH01000257-UESH01000257.1-human-gut-metagenome-genome-assembly--contig:-NODE-257-length-54511-cov-7.740860_pt1 | contig 54511 bp, 50 predicted proteins | sample MGYA00243001_ERZ508002 | MGnify/ENA primary metagenome ERZ508002 (study PRJEB26167, sample SAMN06115447) | human gut metagenome | host: Homo sapiens | place: China:Anhui | collected 2015-08-07 | study... | reverse complement strand
TTGTCAGCGCGACTACAGACGTCAGAGAAAAGACCGTTTTGGACTTATTGCCCGACGGAATGCGAAATCTCGGTTTATTTCCTTGCGGAAGATTAGACAAGGATACTACAGGACTTGTTATTCTGACAAACGACGGAGTCGCCGCTCATAACGCCCTCTCGCCGAAACGTCATGTGAAGAAATTATATCGGTTTACGGTCGCCGACCCATACAGCGATGAAGATATTCTGAGTATTGAACAAGGTATCACGCTCAAAGACGGATATACCACAAAACCATGCAAAATTAAACGCATAGATACTTGTAACGGATATATAACGCTTACGGAAGGGAAATACCATGAAATTAAACGACTTTTCGGCGCAAGAGGTAATAAAATAATCTCACTTTCGCGCGAATCGTTCGGAAACGTAAATATCGGCAATTTATCGGACGGCGAATGGCGTTTTATGTCAGAAGAAGAAATTTCGACTTTTACCCAAGTATAAATTTCGATTTTAGCGGCAAAATATAATCGAGGAGGAGAATCTATGAAAATAGCAAACATAATCGCTTATATTTTGGTTCTCATAGGTGCGCTTAACTGGGGCGTATTCGCCTTTACGGGCTTTAACCTCGTAGGTTGGGTATTTATGGGAACGAGAACTATCGGCGCGATAATAGTTTACTCGCTCGTTGCGTTATCGGCGATCTGGCTTATAATTTCGCCGTGCCTCACTCAAGGCAGACTTATTCTCGGTAGCGACGAATAAGCTAATTAAACAATAATAACGGGGCGTATGATCAATCATACGCCCCGTTATTATTGTTACAATCAGTTCATTCAGTATTTTTCAAACCTGAATTCGGTTACGGTGTGATACGTATCGCCTTTACCGATAATCGGACTTGGAAAATTAGGTTGATTTATCGCATTCGGAAAGTCTTGCGTTTCAAGACAAAAGCCACCCCTTCTTGTAATCGGTTTACCGCCCTTTCCCGCTCGCAAAGTTAAAAAATTACCGGTATAAAACTGCACGCCGACATTATCTGTATACCCTGTCATTTTAATTCCGGCTTTAGGCGAACTTACCTCCGCGAATTTACGAAAGCCTCTGCCGTTTATCACAAAATTATGATCGTAACCGCCGGCAAAATATAATTGCTCGTCATCGTTGTCTATATCTCTGCCGATTCTTTTTACCAAAGTAAAATCCATAGGCGTGTTACTGACCGACCGTATTTCACCGGTGGGTATTAAGCTCTTGCCTATCGGCGTAAACTTATCTGCATAAATCGTCAGGAACTGGTCTTCTATCCCGCCTTCTTCGTACAAGTTAAAGTATGTGTGATTTGTAAGGTTTACAGGCGTATCTCCGTCCGACACCGCCACATATTCGATACCGAAAATATCGTTGTCGATATAATATTTAACCGTTGTCAACAAATTACCGGGGAATCCCTCTTCGCCGTCACAAGAATAGTATTTTAACGTAACGGAATTTTCCGTTGCCGAATCTTCGCTCCATATTGCTTTATCGAAACCGAAATTTCCGCCGTGAAGAGTATTGCCGTCGGAATTTGCCGTAAGTTTGTATCTTTTTGTGCCGAGTTTGAATGACGCTCCCGCAATACGATTCGTATACCTTCCGACTACCGCGCCTAAATAACCGTCGTTGGATAAATATTCCGCTACGGTATCATATCCGAGTACAAGATCTCTGCCGCAGAACTTTACGCTCTGAACCGTTGCCCCCAGACTTAAAACAGTAACGGCAATAATACCGTTATATAAAGTATAAGCGTACACATCTTCGCCGTTTGCGGTCTTTCCGAATAATCTTTTTATCATTCATGCCTCATATTATAATACAAATACTTTCCGATGCCGAATATAAGCCGCTGTAAATTTACGACATTTACAGAGTAAGCCTATGCCAGACAAGCCATTGATATTGTAACATATATTTTTATAATTGCAAAGTCTTTTACAGTTTTTTCTTGCTTGTTTCTTCAATTTGTGTTACAATGTAAATATCACATTCAAAGGAGGTATCGCCATGGACGAAACGGAAAAAATTGACGAAAACGAAGTCGTGACTCAAGTTCCGGAAAAACGCGATTATGAAGAAGAACTACTTAAATTAATAAAAAGCGACGAGCCTCCGGAACGACTTAAAGAAGATTTAGGCGATTATCATGAAAACGACATTGCCGCAATTCTTCCGGAGTTGACACAAGAAGAGAGAGCGAAGTTGTACAGAATACTCGGAATCGAAAAGGTTTCCGAAATATTCCCGTATCTCGATGACGTCGAAGAGTATATCGAAGAACTTCCCAACGAAAAAGCGGCAGACATAATCGAAAACATGGATGCCGACGATGCCGTCGACGTTCTTGAAGAACTCGAAGACGATAAAAAAGAAGAATTGATCAAATTGATGCAAAAAGACTCGGTCAAAGACATCAAGTTGATTGATTCTTACGACGACGATATGATCGGTAGTAAAATGACTACCAACTTTATTGCCGTCAAGAAAAATTTATCGATAAAACAAGCAATGCGCGCGGTTATTACCGAGGCGGGCGAAAACGACAATATCTCCACCCTGTATGCCGTAAATGACGACGACACTTTTTACGGAGCGATCGACTTAAAAGATTTAATTCGCGCAAGAGATGGTACGCCGCTTGACAATATAATCACAACTGCATATCCTTATGTATACGCCAAAGAAACAGTAGAAGAGTGTATAGATCAGTTGAAAGACTATGAAGAAGACTCTATTCCCGTTCTTAACGGCAATAACGTGCTTATAGGCGTAATCACACAATCGGATATAGTCGAGGTCGTACACGAAGAACTCGGTGACGACTACGCTAAACTTGCCGGTTTAACCGAGGCAGAAGATATCAACGAACCGCTTTTCAAAAGTATGCGTAAACGTATACCTTGGTTACTCGCATTACTTGCACTCGGGCTTATCGTGTCTACGGTCATCGGGTCGTTCCAATCGCTTATAACGATTCCGCAATTATTTATTCTGTTTTCTTTCCAAAGCCTGATTCTTGATATGGGCGGTAATACCGGAACTCAGTCTCTGGGCGTAACGATCAGAGTTATAAGCGATGACGAATTAGACAAGAAAAACCGCTTTAAGTTTATTTTCAAAGAATTGAGGGTCGGATTTTTCAACGGGCTTTTGATCGGAACACTTGCTTTTATCGCCGTCGGGATATTTTTGACTTTCATTTCACCTGTCAAAGATGCGTCTAAATATTTCGGATTTGAGATATCCGCGTGTATAGGTATAGCTCTTTTATGTTCGATGGTGGTGGCGAGTCTGGACGGAACTCTGATACCGATTTTATTCAAAAAAATAGGCATCGATCCCGCTGTCGCATCAGGTCCGTTAATCACTACGGTCAACGACCTCGTTGCAGTATGTATCTATTACGGCGTTTCGCTATTGTTATTTGTCGAAATCGGATTATTTACAATATAAAAAGACGGTTCACAAAATGTGAACCGTCTTTTTATATTAAGCAGAAATTTCTTTATCCTGCATTTGTTTTATCTCGTTACGCGAACGAACGGTATATTCCGTTACGCCGAGAACGGTCTCGCCGTCTATCTGTAATGCGGTAGGCTTGTCGAACTTAACGGTAATTACATCGCCTTCGATAACCTCGACCATCTCTTTATGTTTTACATGCTCGCCTTTGAATATCGACGGAAAAACCATAAGAGATTTAAGTTTCCCGCTACCGTAATATACCATTACCGACACATTTCCTTTATCGGATAATCTTGCCTGATCGGGCGTCGGAATCATTCCTCCGCCATAATACCTTCCGTTCATAGTCGGCGCCAGCCAAACTTTCTTAAACGTTTTTTCAATACCGTCCGCTGTAATTACCGCATTACGCGGCTTAAACTTAAAAAGTAACCCTTTGACGGCAATTCCGGCATAATTTATATCCTTCTTACCTTGCGCTTTCATAGCATCGCCGACTTCGCAACAATAACCGTCTATTCCGTAGCCGATTCCGTTGATAAATTTATAATCTTTACCGTTTACGGTTACTATAGGAAGATCGCAAATATATTCGTTAATAAGAACAGGCTGATCTTTATCTCCGCCTATATCTGTAAGAAAATCGTTTCCCGTACCGGTTGCATATAAATAAATTTTATTTTCAGGCAATTTATCTACGGCATTGACAAACTTATTAAGCGTACCGTCACCGCCGCATATAATAATTTTGTCTTCGTGATTTATTCGCGGCATAACTTCGGAATATGTCGTTTTCGTTACATCGATAAAAACAACTTCGCCGTCGGTAAGAATTTCCGATAATTTTTTGAATTTTTCTTTACTGTTTTCATTACCGGCAATAGGATTATACAGACAATAATTCTTCATTCGTTTTTTCATCCTTCGGTTTGCGTCACTTGTTTTTGAGCACCGAACTTTTTCTCTATTTTATTTATCAGCGGATAGTATAATACAACATATATCAATATCGTTAAAAGCCAGCTTATAGGATAAACTATATATACGCACCTTAGCGTCGGATATATTTTGAAAATCGTCGAAATCCAAAGAATTCGGAATAAACAACTACCCGACAGACTGACAATCATTGCTAATGTGGATTTTCCGAGTCCGCGCATAGCATTACCGTAAGTGTCCATAAAGCCGCATAAAAAATACGTCGTAGAAATTATCCAAAGGCGCTCGCATGCCATATCAATAACTTTCGGATCTTTACTGATAATCGAGCACAATTCTCTATCCAGCAAGACAACACCCCATCCGACAATCAGCCCTACAATGCCTGCGACGGCTAGCGCAATCCAGACGGTTTTTTTAACGCGCGCAATATTTCCCGCCCCGTAGTTCTGACTTACGAAAGACAGTGATGCCAACGCAACGGAGTACATAGCGTAATATACAAATCCCTCTATCTGACTTGCAATCGAATTGGCAGTCACGGCATCCGTATTGAATGAATTTATCGTACTTTGTATAATTACGTTGGAGATTGCAAATACGCAACCTTGTAACCCTGCGGGAAGTCCGATTTTTACTATATCAAGTAAATCTTTACCCGATATTTTCATTTTTTTCAACTCGAACTTACTGTGTCCGTCGCTTCTAATCAATGTTATCACGGTTAAAACGGCGGCAATCAATTGCGACACGACAGTGGCAATCGCGACACCCTCGACATCAAGCTTGACGACTTTAACGAAAAAGATGTTTAATCCGACATTGACTACACCGCCGCAACAGAGATATATCAACGGTCTTACGGTATCACCCACTGCCCTGAGTATAGCCGACGAAAAATTATACAGCATCATTATCGGCATGCCGAGAAAATAAATTTTCAGATATGATGCCGCCATATCGATAACGTCATCAGGCGAATCCATCCACCTTAAAAATGTTTTAGCGCAAAAAAAGCCGAGAACGGCAAGAAAGATTCCGATTATAATGCTGATCGACATTGACGTACCGACTATGCGTCTGGATCTGTTTTCGTCATTTTCACCGACACAGCGGGCAACCAACACGTTTGCCCCGACCGAAAAACCGACGAACAATCCGATTATTAAATTTATTAACGCATTTGTCGAGCCGACGGCACCTACTGCGGCATCGGCCATTTTTGCATCGGGAATAAATTTACCGAGAACGGTAATATCTGCGGCATTAAATAACAGTTGCAGTATATTTGCTGCCAGCAACGGAAAAGCAAAGACCAATAAATTTTTCAATATCGAACCTTCGCACATGTTCACTTGAAAATTACGTTTCATGATTTTTTGCTTTAGTTTAATTTATCGGTCAGATACCTCAATGCCGTTTCAAATTTAACGCCGTACCAATGATCTTCATCGCCTATCGAATTTTCTATACATTTTACAGTATAATCTGCAGCGAGTCTTGCGCTCTTGTTAATCGACAACCCTTTAACATATGCGCCGATAAACGCCGAGGCGTAAATATCTCCGGTTCCGTGAAAAGTGCCCGGTATAACTTTATGACCGTAATAATACTCGTTTCCGTCTTTATCGCTGACAAATACGCCTGTGGCCTCACCGTTAAACTTTACACCGGTTACGACAACCGCCTTTGCTCCGATTGCTTTAAGCTCGGAGACCATATCCTTGACATATTTCTCGTCGTATTCGGTCTTATATTCTGTACCGGTGAGAAAACAACACTCAGTTATATTCGGTAGCGCTATATCGGATACGGCAATGAGTTTTTTCATCTCTGCAACATATTCGTCATCGAAACCGGGATACAGCAAACCGTCGTCCGCCATAGCCGGATCGACTAACTTAATTCCATTCGGTCGCAACATATCGCTGAAGATACGTTTAATTATATCGATTTGTTTTTTACTTCCGAGATAACCTGTATAACAAGCATCGAAAGTAATGCCCTCCGACTTCCAATGTTCGATAATAGCAGGTAAATCTTCAGTCAGGTCTCTGAACGTCCACCCCTTGAATCTATATGTATGACTTGAAAGTATCGCTGACGGCAATATTATCGTCTCATGACCGCAAGCCGAAATTATCGGCAATGCCACTGTCAATGAACACTGCCCGATACATGATATATCCTGTACAGTTAAAATCCTTCCGTATTTTTTTTTCATTTTTAACCTGTTGTAATTAATAATATTATTAAAATTATACCGATAATCACTCTGTATATCCCGAAAATCGTGAAATCATGTTTTTTAACGAATTCGGTCAAAATTTTAATTTCTGCCAGCGAAACAAGAAAAGCAACGACACAGCCGAGCAATAAGGCAGAAATCTGCACAGCAGTTATTTCACTGCCTTTTAATATGAATTTCAATGTCTTGTAACCGCTTGCTCCGAGCATTGCTGGAATTGCCATGTAAAAAGAAAATTCGGTAGCAACTTCCCTCGATTCGCCCACAATCATACCGCCTAAAATCGTCACTCCGGAACGCGAAGTACCGGGGATTACTGCAAGCGACTGAAATAACCCCGTCTTGAAAGCGTTACTATACGGCAGCATATCGATTTCAGTAATTTTTACGGATTTCTTTTTATATATCCGTTCCGCAATTATAAATGCAATACCGTAAAAAATTAAAGTGGCACAAATTATGTACGATTGAATATCGGCAGTTAAATTTTCAAATAACGAATCTATAAAAATCACCGAACAAGCAGGTATACACGCAACAATGACTTTTAACCAGACTCTGCATGTGTTCCGGTACTCCGCATCCCGTTTACGGAATGCAAATAATTTTTTTCTGAAAAAAAGCGGTACCGCGATAATTGCTCCGAGTTGTATGACATAATCAAACAATTGCTTGAAATCCGACGAAAAGTCTGCCGAAAGAGGAAAAAAACGCTCAAAAAGCATTATATGTCCGGTACTCGACACAGGTAACCATTCGGTTATACCTTCAAGAATAGCAATCGCAATGATTTTTGTCGCATCGGTCAACATCATAAATACGCACCTGTAACAATACCCTGAATAGAGCAGATATCTCCTTCCGATAAAAAGGGATGCAATTAAGTCAAGCGTAAAAATATGTTACGCGTAAACTTACTTGCACCCCCTTATTACGGTACGTATTTCAAATCTCAATTATGCCTGTTCGATTTTTTCCAGCAATTTAAGGTCTATACCCTTTTCTCCGATTTTAATTACTTCGACTTTTACGGTATCTCCGATAGCAAGCACTTCGTCAACGGAAGTTATGCGTTTTTCGCTCATTTTAGAAATGTGAATCATTCCGTCCTTTCCGGGAGCAAGTTCGCAGAACGCTCCGACTTTCGGCAAAATTCTGACAACCGTCGATATAAACATATCACCGACTTCGGGATCTCTTGCAATTGCCATAACCATAGCTTTCGCTTTCTCCGCCATCGACAGATCTTCACCGTAAGTTGCTATACATACCTTACCGTCATCGTCTATATCGATTTTAACGCCCGTTTCATCGATAATCTTGTTGATCGTCTTTCCGCCGCTGCCGATAACGTCTTTAATTTTATCCGTATCGATGTTGAACGAAATAATCTTCGGAGCATATTTAGAGAGCGCGGGTGCCGGTGCAGGTATACATTCAAGCATTTTACCGAGAATAAAATGTCTGCCCTCGTTTGCCTGCTTTATAGCTTTACGCAAAATCTCTTCGCTTATGCCCTTAATCTTTATATCCATCTGGATAGCAGTAATTCCGTTAGCGGTTCCCGCGACCTTAAAGTCCATATCGCCAAGGAAATCTTCCAGACCCTGAATATCCGAAAGAACGGAAATTTTACCGCTGTCGACATCTTTTATAAGACCCATCGCAATGCCCGCAACAGGCGCTTTGATAGGAACGCCTGCATCCATCAATGCAAGTGTCGAACCGCATACCGACGCCTGAGACGTAGAACCGTTGGAAGAAAGGACTTCGGAAACAAGCCTTATCGCATACGGGAACTCGTCTTCGGACGGAATAACCGGCTCAAGAGCTCTTTCTGCCAATGCTCCGTGACCGATTTCACGCCTGCCGGGACTCCTTAACGGTTTAGCCTCGCCCGACGCATATCCGGGCATGTTATAATGGTGAATATATCTCTTATATTCTTCGTTGTCGAGGCCTTCGAGTTTTTGTACTTCAGAAATGGTTCCGAGGGTACATGTAGTCATAACCTGAGTCATACCGCGGGTAAACACTCCGCTGCCGTGAACTCTGGGGAGCACGCCGTGCTCGCACCATATCGGTCTGATGTCGGTAAGACCTCTTCCGTCGGGTCTCACGCCGAGATTGGTTATCTTCGCTCTTACCTTTTCTTTTGTTATATAATACAAAGAATCTTTAAGTTCTCTTTGCATATTCGGGAATTGATCCGCAAAATGTTCGAGAACGTCTTTCTCTACCGCATCCTGACGAGTTTGTCTTTCAAATCTGTCGAAAGTATCAAGCGCATAATCAAGTTTGTCGCTTGCATACTTTCTGACTTCGGCGTCAAGATCCTCGGGTACATGATAAAGCTCGATCTGCTGTTTTTCTTTACCGCAGACAGCAACGATTTCTTCGATAAACGCGCATTGTTTTTTAATCTCTTCGTGTCCGAAAAGTATCGCGCCGACCATATCGTCGTCGGAAAGTTCTTTTGCTCCAGCCTCAACCATCATTATGGCATCTTTAGTTCCGGCAAGGTTGAGCGTAAGAGTGCTGTTTGCCTTTTCTGCGACTGTAGGATTGATAATATACTTACCGTCAACCATACCTACAACCACGGATCCGGTAGGACCTGCCCACGGAATGTCAGAAATGCTGAGCGCAACCGACGAACCGAACATTGCAAGCGGCTCGGGTGCTATATCCGGATCGACAGAAAGCGCAGTTGCCACAACAGTTACGTCATTGAACAGCCCCTTGGGGAAAAGCGGTCTTATAGGTCTGTCTATAAGTCTGGATACGAGAATGGCTTTATCGCTAGCCCTGCCTTCTCTTTTCTTGAACCCGCCGGGAATTTTACCGACGGAATACATCTTTTCTTCGTAATCGACGGACAACGGAAAGAAATCCATACCATCTCTGGGTACAGGTGCCATTGTGACATTGACCATCACTACGGTTTCGCCGCATCTGACAATACACGAACCGTTGGCTTGCTGAGCGTACTTACCGATGTCAACGGAAACCTCTTTCCCACCTATCGTCGTTGTAAATACTTTGTGATTTTCTAACATTTTATACTCCTTTCTCTGATTTTACGCAAAGCTCGCTTAGCCCGCGTTTATCAAACGCCTGTTATTAAGGCGTATTAAGCAAATTTAAGCGTAAGAGCAAAAGCAAAAGGGGGAGTATAGTAAAATACTCCCCTTTGAAATTACTTACGAAGACCCAGACGAGCGACAATCTCTCTGTATTTTTCAATGTCGATTGACTTAAGATAGTCAAGCATACCCTTTCTGCGACCTACCATTTTAAGCAAACCGCGGCGGGAATGTTTGTCGTTTTTGTTGACTTTAAGATGCTCGTTAAGATGATTGATTCTTTCGGTTAAAAGAGCGATCTGAACTTCAGCCGAACCCGTATCGCCGTCATGTCTCTTATACTCGTTGATAACTTCTGCTTTTCTTTCTTTTTCCATTTTGTTTATCCTCCTGTATGGAAATATACACTTAAAACGTAGCAATGCGTCGAGTATTCGCAAAACTTCGCAATAAGCACGTTATTATATTATCATATATAAAGCAAAATAGCAATCGATTTATCGGTTATTTGAAAGTAATTTATTTTGTTCTTATATAATTTCGTCGTTTTTAGCAATATATGTGGCTATATCTTTCGGCGCGCCGAACCGCTCTATTCTTTCGCCGCCGTCGAACAATTTTTTACTTACGGCGTTGGCTCCGCATGCGATATTGTCTGCTGTTTCCTCCATTACGTCGACGTTGTAAATGCACACCTTACCGCTCTTTGCATATCCCGTATTTTCCAGATTACCCGCCATATATTTTTGCCTGTAAGTGTAATAAGGTTTGTATCCCTCGGCTGTTAGCGTATCATACGCATAATCGATCATCTTTTCTATTTCGCCCGCATCAAGCCTTTCGATACTCTCTTTAAGTTTACTGCCTTTTTTCAACGACAGCGTATGCACGGTTATATCATCGGGAGATAACGCGACAGCCTCGTCTACACTGTATTTGAATTCGGAAAAACTCTCCTGCGGCAATCCCGCAATTAAATCCATATTGATATCGAAACCGAATTTTTTTGCCATTGCATATTTTTCGCGTATGTCCGCAGCCGTATGTTTTCTTCCGATAATTTCAAGTGTTTTATCGTTAAAAGTTTGCGGATTCACGCATATACGCGTCACTCCGTACTTTTTTAAGAGCGACAACACATTTTCGTCTATACAATCCGGTCTGCCTGCCTCAACCGTATATTCGCAATTCACGTTTCCCACTGCGGCAAGTATTTTCTCAAATAGTTCCGCAGATAACGAAACAGGCGTACCACCGCCGATATACACAGATCTCAGATTCTTAATCATCAATTTTGCTGCCGTGATTTCACGGCAAAGCGCATCGACATATTCTTCGAGACGTTTTTCTTTTGATATTATATTAGAAACGAAAGAACAATACGAACATCTTGTAGGACAAAACGGAATGCCGATAAATAAATCGCAATTATCGGCGGCAGTCTGACGACAACCCGTTTGATTTTCGATGATTTGCCCGACCATCTCAAGTTTTTTATCGGATACCCTCATCTGATTTTTCATTACTTGCCGCCAATTTTTTCCTTCGCCGTAAGCAAATTTAACCGGGCGTATACCCGTCAATGCACCCCACGGCAAATCAATATGTAAATAATCGGAAAGCGATAGATAAAGCGCAAGTTTTGTAAACCGTTTGGCATAACGTTTACGTTCAAGTTCTCCGTTATAGGAGTGTTTGTTTGTATACGAGTAATTTCTTCCGTCTATAACTATATCGTCAAAAAACGTATCACCTATCTCTTTATGTTTACACTCGATCGAAAGGTCGTCTGCACCTGCAAAAAATTTACTTTCTTCGATAAGTTCTGCCAAAAACTGTAACTGATCCGATTCAATACTCATTTATGGGATTACTCCTCGTTTCTTCACCGATTGTAGTAGGTTCTCCGTGTCCGGGATATACTTTCGTTTCCGGCGGTAAAGTGAACAATTTATCTTTGATTGATTTTTTTATCTGTTCAAAATTACCGGTCGGAAAGTCACACCTGCCGTAACTTCCGTAAAACAGCGTGTCGCCGGATAACAGCGTATCGCCGACTAAAAAACAACAAGAACCCGCCGTATGTCCCGGAGTAAAAATCACTTTGAACATAATCCCGCCTATGTTATAGTCCTTCTCCTCAAAAAATTCATCTACCGAATAAGGCGTGGTTTTAACGCCGCAATATCTGCCGAGATTGGCGGAAGTCGACAATATTTCATTGTCCTTTTCCGTCATATACGTCCTGATGCCTTGTTCGCCGAACTTATAACCGTCGACGGCATGATCGAAATGACCGTGAGTAAACAATGCTCCGACAATATTATGATCTTTACCGAATAATTGCATTATTTTTTGAAATCCGTTACCCACATCGACTATAAGACGATTTCCGCTGTCTTCATCGGTAATTATATAACAATTTACATCCAGAGGGGGAACAATTTCAGACGTTATCTTTATCATGTTACAATCCTGTATATATCATCGATTTCGGCATTTTGTTTTACTTTTGCGAACAACATGTCGATATCGCTTTTTTTGTTAAGTTTTATTGTAAAATCGACTATAGACTGACTTGTTTTAGGATCAAGTCTTCCGTTTACGGACGTAATCGTCAGTCCTAGCAATGTACATGCGTTTGACACATAAATCAATATCGGAGTTTTCTCTCCGCCTACAACCCTTATCGCTACGGTATAACTGCCAGTATCACCGGTCCATTCGGCATCGAGAAGTCGCTCCGGTTCCTCGTTTTTCATATTCGGACAATCTTTCCGATGAATCATAACGCCTCTGCCACGAGAAACAAACCCCACTATCTCGTCTCCCGGTACCGGATTGCAACAACCCGCAAACCGAACGAGAAGACCGTCCATTCCCTTTACTCTGACGTTACATACACCGGTTTGCTTTCCAGAGGTCGACTTAACCTGCATAGGAATTGCCTGCGGGATCTCTTTACGATAAAAGTCAATCAATTTCAGGAGAACCTGATTTATCGTGACTGCCCCGCAGCCGACTGCCGCATACATTTCTTCGACGGTCGAAAATGACAATCTCTGACTTATGCGTTCAAAACTTACGGGGGTTAACAAATCGCCGAAATTATATCCGCGGTTTTTAGCCTCGGATTCAAGCATGCTTTTGCCGAGTTTTTCATTATCGACCTGCATTGCCTTTTTATAAAAGGCTTTGATTTTTGCTTTCGCTCCGGATGATTTTACGATTCTTAACCAATCCCACGAAGGACCTTTAGACAATTTTGACGTTATAACTTCGACAATATCGCCTGTGTTTAACGTGGAATTAAGCGGAACGATTTTACCGTTGACCTTCGCTCCGACGCATTTATTGCCGACCTCGGTGTGTATGCGGTATGCAAAATCAATCGGCGTCGCATCCTTGACAAGACTTATCACTTCGCCTTTCGGCGTAAATACGAGCACTTCACTGTTATATACATCACCTTTCAGGCTTTCTATAAATTCGGTGGAATTGTTAAGTCCGCCCTGCCATTCCATAACTTCCCGTATCCAAGAAAGCCTTTTATCAAACGAGTCTGAACTCTCTTTATTCTCTTTGTATTTCCAGTGCGCCGCTATACCGAATTCGGCTGTACGATTCATTTCCTTCGTTCGTATCTGAATTTCAAAAATCTTGCCGAACTCGGTAACAACCGTAGTATGCAAACTCTGATACATATTCTCTTTGGGCATTGCGATGTAATCTTTTATACGCCCGGGAATAGGTTTCCATTTTTTATGAATTTTACCTAGCAGTTCATAACACTCGTCGACGGTATTCACTATGACACGCACAGCCGTCAGATCATATATCTGATCGAGTGTTTTATTCTGCTTTTTCATCTTTTTATAGATACTGTAAAAATGCTTGGGTCTGCCGAAAACTTCTCCTTGTATATTTGATTCTGTAAGAATATCCTTAATTTCTCCGACGACAGATTCGACAAATTCTCGCCTTTCGGTCAATTTACTGTTAATGTTCACCGATAGATACTCATACGCCTCGGGATCTATATATTTCAGACACAAATCTTCCAGTTCGCATTTAATCTGCGAGATACCGAGCCTGCCGGCAAGAGGGGCGTAAATATCGAGTGTTTCATGCGCCATTCTGAGTTGTCTTTCTTTCGATAAATAATTCAATGAACGCATATTATGCAGTCTGTCGGCCAGCTTGATAATGATGACGCGAATATCCTTCGCCATCGATACGAATATCTTTTTGAAATTTTCAGCCTGTTCTTCTTCGCGTGACTTAAACTCGATTTTATCGAGTTTTGTAACACCGAGAACCAGTTCTAAAATTTCATCGCCGAACGTCGCCTTTATGTCGGATTCCGAGACAGCCGTATCTTCGAGTACGTCATGCAGAAAAGACGCGGCGGCTGTGTTGTAATCCATACCGAGATCCATCAAAATTTTGGCAACGGCACACGGATGAGTAAAATATTCTTCACCCGATGCCCGTTTTTGCCCCGTATGCGCGGACTTGGCAAAATAGAACGCTTTGTTTACAACTTCGCGTTCTTCACCGGAATATGTTTTTTCAATTTGGCTTAAAATTTCTTCATACATAAACTTAACCGTTAATCACATCGCGCACCGCTCTGTAAACTTTTGAATCGTCAAGGACTTTTCCTTTTCCGTCGACAGCATAAAACTTACCGTCGGAAATTTTAATAAGTCCCAACTCGTAAAAAGATTTTATCGCAAATGCAATCTGTTTTATATTAAACTTACGATCCGTTGCATTATAAGCGTCAAAAACCGAAACGAATTTCCTTCCCGTATTTTTAAGTGCAATGTAAACCTCCCCGAGAGCGCGCCTGTCAATCGAAATCCCGCCGACATTTAATCCTCGTCGTGACGTATTCACAAAAATTTTCGCGCCGTTATGTGTTTCTACGCTCACACAAAGAGGTTTATCAAGATATACGATACGTTCGTATAACGCGTTTATACAACCTCTTAAACCGCAACATACAGTCGTAAGATTGCTTTTTTTACATGTCGAAAAAACCGTCGTGTCAAGTCCTTTAAGTTCATTTTCAAACTGCTTGACCGTATCCGGAGACGAGATAACGAAAAGCGTTCCGAATATTTCTTTTTTAGCGGAACCAATAAGTTCTTTAGCCGTTTCGTCATTAATTGTTTCGTAATCGTTTTCTGTCTTACCCACAGAATCCAGTTGCGACGCAAACAAGGCGTAATCGGTATATTCGTCGAAACTCATTGATGATGTCAACGAGCGAATATACCCTTTAACATATTTTTTACCGTTAAAAACAGATACCGCAGGTTCATATATTATAACTTTATTTATCGGCGAATTTAGCGTTTTTATATCCTGCAAACCGTTAAAGTATAAAAGATTGCAGTTTTCGGTTTTCAATGATATATGCGGCGAGCCGTATTTCAGCGGTGTGGCTGATACATCTCCGACATGCTCCGCAAATACGGGTTTAGGATTGTCCGTTCCGCACGGCTCCAGTTTTTCCAATTCTTCCGCATATTCAATCGAAACGGGAGATTTGACGATTTCATCGACAATAATGTCGGCAGTCATATCGGAAACACTGCAATGCGATGAAACATAACTATCTAAAGCAGTTTCAAATTCAGCGATATTTTGCTCTTTTATGGTAAGTCCCGCCGCTTGAGAATGACCGCCAAAGTCCTCAAGTAAATAGCCGGTTGCCCTTAATGCCTCATATATATTTATCGAATTAATCGATCGGGCACTTCCGTGCCATAACCCGCTGCTTTCGGTAAATAATATTGTGGGTTTACCCGTTTCTTCGGTCAATCTCGCCGAAACAATTCCTACAAGCCCCGTATTCCAACGCTTATCGTATAAAATGTTTACTTTTAACAACGGCGATTTATTTTCCAGTTTTGATTTTGCCTCTCTGTACAATGTTTCACAATCTGCCTGACGAGTTATATTGTATTCGCTAAGTCGATTAACCAAGTAATCAACTTCGGATTTGTCGTCGGATAAAAATGCCCGTAATGCAGTCGCGGCATCACCCATCCGACCGGCGGCATTTACTCTTGGCGCAACCGAATACGTCAATGATGTGGCAGAAATTTCTTTTGCATTGGCAATTTTAAGTAACGCTTTAATAGCATATATGCATTTGCCGTCCGCTATGGATTTTATGCCTTCAGAAACCAACACGCGATTTTCTCCCGTCAAAGGCATACTGTCGGCGAGCGTCGCCAATGCGACCAAATCAAGATAATCGTTTGCCCGTCCGCCTACCAACGCGCGAACTAAATTATATGCGACGCCTGCTCCGCATAATGCGTTGTACCTGTAATCGTCGTTAAATTTACAATTTACAATTATACAATCCGGCACTTCATCGGGTATCTCGTGGTGGTCGGTTACAATCACGTCTACGCCAAGATCTTTCAGATATTCGACTTCATTCACCGCACCTATACCGCAATCGACAGTAATAAGCAAATCAGGACAATATTCTTCCAGCGCCCTTTCGATAACCGCATCCGATAAGCCGTATCCGTCTTTCCGCTCGGGGATCACCGCATAGGCATTTTTACCGATAGAACGTAACGCTTTAGTCAGAATTGTCGCGGCAGAGATGCCGTCAACGTCATAATCCCCGTATACGACTATAGTTTCGTCCTCACCGACAGCCAGAATACGTTTTACGGCATCCTTAATCCCCTTCATTAAATACGGATCACCGACATCGCTTAATGACGGGTTAAGAAACTTTTCGGCTTTTTCAACCGTATTTATACCTCTTCCGACCAAAATGGCGGCAAAACGTTCCGAAACGGAAAATTTATATGATAATTCTCGTATTAAATTTTCATTTTGCGCAGTCGCGCATCTTTCGATTATCATATCACTTTAATAAATTGAAAAGACGGACGGAAAAATATCCGCCCGCCCCCGTAAAAAAATGTTGGTTACGCATTTTCAGCAACTGCGGTATTCTCCGCTTTGGTTGCTTTTTTCTTTTTCTTAACCGGTTTTTTATCTGCCTGTTTGAAAAGTTTTCTAAGATATACCCATGTCGGAGCGGCAAGAAGTACCGAAGAATAGGCACCTGCAAAAAGACCGAAAATTATGGGATAAGCAAATTCCCTGATAGCCTGAGTTCCGAAAACAGCCAAAAGCGCAATCATAACAAGCGTTGTAAGCGTCGTTAAAAGCGTTCTTTTAAGCGTAAGTCCTATCGCCTCGTTGGCAATATCGGTATCGTTGACATCCGCATAAGAAGGTCTTTTCAAAAGCTCTCTGATTTTATCGAACACAACTATAGTAGAGTTTATCGAATAACCTATTATCGTAACTATAGCGGCAATAAACGTCTGGTTTACGGCTATCCTGAATATTGCCGTACAAGCAAACATTATGAGCACGTTATGAATAAGCGCAAGTATGGATGCAAGACCGGAGATAAGCGTAAATCTCAGTGCGATATAAACAAGTATAACCGCTATTGCTACCGCAACCGCTATAATGGCGGATTTGAGTATCCATTTTGCAGACTCGTTACCGACGAAATTCGATTTCACGACTCCGGTAATATCGCTCTTCCCGTATTTAGTTTCAAAATAATCGGACAAATACTCATCGAGTTGATTTGTTATCTCGTTATTTTCTCTTTCGGCAACATAACCGGTTTTCGACTTTCCGTCAACCTCAAAAGTCACTTTTGTTTTTAGCATATCGACTTTTTCGCCGTTTTCCGTCATTGTTGTACCGAGTATAAAGACATAGTTGCCGTTATTTACGGTAACATCTTTCACGGTAAATCTTTTATCGTCGGGATTTTTCCCTTCGCCGCGATTTCCTTCAAGCCAATCCGTTACCGTCCGCTCAAAATCCTTGCTGTCAAGGTTTTCGACCTCATCGGGAGCATCAATAGAAACTTTAAGACCACCGGTAAATTCTATACCGAGATTCATGCCTTTGACGCATGTCATCACAATCCCTGCGATAATAATCAGAAGGCTTACCGCAAGCGTGATAAAAAACCTCTGAACGAATTTAGCGTTTTTCAACTTAGCAGTTAAATTCATACAGTTTCAACCTCCCTTTTAAGAGTGAGGAATCTGTCTCTTCTGTCTTCCCTTACAAGACCTTCGAGAACTTTAGTAAACCATCTGGTAATGACGATTGCCGTAAACATAGATACGAGAGTTCCGAGGAATAACGTTATTGCGAAACCTTTCAAAGAACCGGAAGTAAGTATCCATAAAACGCCTGCCGCCAAAAGCGTAGTGACGTTAGAATCGATTACGGTAATTACGGCATGCTTATAGCCGGCTGAAATCGCCGCTTTACGGGTTTTACCCATAGCATATTCTTCTTTGACGCGATCGAATATAACGACGTTTGCATCTACAGCCATACCTATTGACAAAATAATACCCGCAATTCCCGGGAAAGTCAATTGTACGAACGGGAAAACGGCAAGCACGCCGACGTATAAAAGAACATATACAAGTAAAGCAATCGACGCGGCAATACCCATTCCGCCATAGAAACAAATAAGCAGAACGAAAATAATTATCAAACCGATGCCTGCGGCAAGCATTGCGTTGTTAAGTGCATTTTTACCGAGAGTCGCCGACATTGCACCGGATTCAACCATATCGAGATCAACCTCGAGCGAACCGCTGGTTATTACCGACGCAAGCGATTTAGCCTCCTCGGCACTGCCGCCGTTAAGCTGTATCTGCGCATTTTTGCTGTCTATCGTCTCGTTACATGTAGGCGCAGACACCTGTTCGTCTCCGAGATAAATGTATAATTTTTTATCCGAACTCGCAGACACAGACGCCGTTGCGTTTTTGAACTTCTCCTGCCCCTTAGCCGTAAACTCGATATTTACGGCAGGCTTGCTGTCCTGATCGTATCCCGCACTCGCGGTCTTTATGTCCGCACCGGTAAGCCATACGGTTCCGGTTGAATCTCTGAATTCGAGTTTCCCCTGACTTCCGACATATTTCAGAACATCTTCGGGATTATCGACTTCGGGTATCTCTACTCTTATCGATGTCGAATTCTGTTTTTCTACGGATGCCTCGGTAAATCCGTTGTCGCTGAGTCTCTTACGGATTGTTTCCATAATACTGCTCATTTCACTGTCGGAAATATCTGCATCGCTCTTAGGCTCCAACACCGCATAATATCCGCCGGCTAAGTCGATACCTTTGCTTATTGCGCCGAATATCGACTTATAGTCTTTGACGCTGTTCGGGACAGGTCCCGAAACAAAACTTGCAAAGCCGAAAAAACCGACCAATATCGCCGTAACGATAAGTATGATTATCGATTTGACCTTACTCATTGCTGCCTCCTGCATGGTTAGCATTTAGTCTTGTCCTATACAACGGGCATAATACGCCCACCGTATAATTTTACACTTTTATATTATATAACTAACAGGCAGGTTAAGTCAATCAAAATCGATTAAAATTTGTCAATTTTTACTTTAATTTTCACTTTACACCCGGCGCGGAAGATTAACGCTGACTGCTCCGGAAATAATCCCCATCACTATACCGCAGACGACGTCTATAAGCAGTGCGACAAAAGAGCCCAATGAACCGCCGATCAGACCGAACAGTAAATACGACAACAGTGTTATCGATAACCCCTCGACAGCCCCTTTAATAAATCCCTTTTCGTTTTTTATCGATATGGCGCAACCACCGAATATCGCAAGCAATTTTATAAATTGATTTACCGGTTTTATGACCCCGTCGCCAAGCGACGCCGCATCTATTATCAATGCAAATATGAGCACTCCGGCAAGCGTTATCGCAAGACCGACAACGGTTCCCAATATTATTTGCCCCAAGAAACCGCTTTTATAATCGTCTTTCATAAAAAACCTCCGCAAGATAAATCTATGCGGAGGCTTGTATTGTTATTCGGTTTTATTATGCTTTTTCTTCTTCCTTTTCTGCCTTTTCGGCGGGAGTTGCCGTTTCGGGTTGCGACGCGGTATCGACTTCGGCATCAGCATTCTCCGTCGAAGGACTTTCTTCGGCAGAGGTATTATTTTCTTCCGTCGATTCTGCAATCGGCTCATCTTTTCCCGCTTCAGGATCTACGGAATTATAGATTGCCAGTTTGTCGAATTTCAAAAGCGACGGACGCTCTTCGTCACCGGTTTGCAATACAAACGTATTATTTTCATCGTCGACAGCGACAACCGTTCCCACTATACCGCCTATAGTCGTTACGGTAAAGCCGGGTTTGATGGCGTTACGTTTAGCTGTTTCGGCATCTGCCTGAGCTTTTCTTTTTTTGTTTGTGAAATAACTCATGACTATCCATGCGACAAGGAATACACCGAGGACAATCCAAATCCACCAGTTAGATTTTGTTGCCGCAGCTGCAGACGAACTTGAACTGCTTTCTTCAAGCAAGTTAAATAAAAACATTGATTTTCTCCTTTTTGATTGCGTAATTCTATAATATATTTTTTTTTGCATAAATGCAAGTCAATTTCATTGATTTTGCAAAAAAAATGTCATTTCACCGCTTATTCACCGTATTTTTCATAAAACTCTTTGCGAAAATCTTTGAAATATCCGCCAAGAATCGAATTACGAATACCTCTCATAAGTTTATGTAAAAATGTAATATTATGCAAACTAAGCAACATTCCGCCGGTCATCTCGTTGACGTTTATCATATGCCTTAAATATGCCTTCGTGTAATTTTTACAACAGTAACAATCACACTCCGGATCAAGCGGCGTAAAATCGTCTTTATACTTTCCGTTTCTTACGACTATTTTACCGCGCGAAGTCATAGCGGTTCCGTTTCGCGCTATCCGTGTCGCCAGCACGCAATCAAACATATCTATGCCACGCATTACCCCTTCGACAAGGCAATCCGGACTGCCGACCCCCATAAGATACCTCGGGACGTTAGTCGGATAATCCGGTAACATAGAATCCATTACGTCGTACATCAACTCTTTAGGCTCGCCGACAGACAACCCGCCGATACCGATGCCGTATTTAGCATACGGAATAGCCTCTTTAAGCGATACCGATCTTAAATCTTTGAATACGTTACCCTGAACTATAGGAAATAACGCTTGTTTCTCGTTATGATGATGATTGTAGCATCTGTCAAGCCAGTTCAGCGTTCTATACATTGCTTTTTTACTCTTTTCATAAGTAGCACCGTATTCGCTGCACTGATCAAACGCCATGATTATATCTGCACCGAGATTGTTCTCGATATCGATCGCCCTTTCAGGCGTTATAAAATGTTTACTGCCGTCAACGTTACTGCTGAACGTAACGCCTTCATCTTTTATATCGTTAAGTTTGGCAAGCGAAAAAACCTGAAATCCGCCGCTATCCGTCAATATCGGTCTGTCCCAATTCATAAATTTATGCAAACCGCCTGCATTCTTTACGATTTCATCGCCGGGACGCATAAACAAATGATAAGTATTAGCGAGTATTATCTGAGATCCTGCCTCTTTAAGATCTCTGGGATAAACGCCCTTTACGGTCGCCTGAGTGCCTACCGGCATATATACCGGGGTTTCTATATCTCCGTGCGGAGTATGTAAAATACCGGCTCTCGCGCCTGTTTCGTTATCCTGTTTTATAGTTTCAAAATAAAAATTTTCCATAAATTAAGCAATGATTTATAAAAATAAACATGCGTCGCCGAAAGAGAAAAATCGATATTTTTCTTTAACGGCAAGATTGTATAACTCAAGGATTTTCTCCTTACCTACAAATGCGGCGACAAGCATGACAAGCGTACTTTCCGGAAGGTGAAAATTCGTAATCATACCGTCTACGCACTTAAATCTATAAGGCGGATAAATAAAAATACCTGTATCCATCGAACCGCTTTTTACGGTTCCGTCGTCGTTTGCAAAACTTTCCAATGTCCTGACGCTCGTCGTTCCGACAGCGATAACTCTTCGTCCGTCTTTTTTTGCGGAATTGATTTTCCTTGCATTTTCTGCGGAAATTTCACAAAATTCAACATGCATTTTATGTTCTTCCGCATTTTCGACTTTAACAGGTCGAAATGTTCCCAATCCGACATGCAGATTAACTTCCGCAAACTCAACGCCTTTGGCTTTTAATTCGTCTATGAGCCGTAATGTGAAATGCAATCCCGCGGTCGGTGCCGCTGCGGAGCCCTCTTCTTTACAATAAACTGTTTGATAACGATCTTTATCCTTAAGCTTTTCATGAATGTACGGCGGTAACGGCATCTCGCCGACCCTGGACAAAATATCCTCGAAAACTCCGTCAAAAGAAAAAGAAATAATCCTTCCTCCGTCATCGGTTTTTGACATTACGGTTAAAGCCAATTCGTTATTGACGATTAATTTAACTCCGTCACGACACTTTTTACCGGGTTTAACAAGACATTCCCAATCGGTCAGATTAATTCTTTTGAGAAGTAATATTTCGACTTTTCCGCCGTGTTCCGTGTATGCGAATATTCTTGCCGGATAAACTTTTGTTGTATTGATAACAAGCAAATCACCGCTTTTTAGATAATCGCCGATCTGGTTAAATACTTTATGCTCAACTTTGTCTTCCGATCTGTTATAGACTAACAATCTCGACGAATCCCGCGGTTCAACCGGAGTTTGAGCAATTAACTCTTCGGGTAAATCGTAATAAAAATCACTGGTTTTCAATTTAATTATCCTCATCGAACATCGACGCCTGTCCGCCGTTTCTGTTCGGAATTTTCCTGCCGAGATGAGCATACGCCAAATCGGTTGCCATTCTTCCGCGCGGACTACGCGCTATAAACCCGAGTTGTAAAAGATACGGCTCGTAAACATCCTCAATCGTATTGGAATCTTCGTTTATCGTCGCCGAAAGAGTATCCAGCCCGACGGGACCACCTTTGAATTTATCTATCATTGACGTCAACAGCCTTATATCGATATTATCAAGTCCGAGTTCGTCAATCTCAAGCATATCGAGTGCATGTTTCGCATCCTGCACGGTTATTGAATCATGTTCCATTACCGAAGAAAAGTCTCTGACCCTTTTTAACAGTCTGTTTGCTATACGCGGCGTACCGCGACTACGCCTTGCAATTTCCTCGGCTGCTTTAAGTTCTATTTCCGCGTCGAGAGTTTTTGCACTTCTTGAAACGATTTCGGCAAGTTCTTCGGTCGTATAAGTTTCAAGGCGGCAAATTACACCGAAACGATCGCGTAACGGCGAACTAAGCATTCCGGCACGGGTAGTCGCCCCGACCAATGTAAATCTTTTCAGCGGAATCTGCACCGATCTGGCAGACGGACCTTTACCTAAAATAATGTCCAAAGAATAATCTTCCATCGCCGGATAAAGAATTTCCTCAACATTATGGTTAAGTCGGTGAATTTCATCTATAAACAGCACGTCACCTTCATTAAGATTTGTAAGTATAGCCGCCAGATCACCGGATTTTTCTATCGACGGTCCCGAAGTAACCTTAATCTGCACTCCCATTTCAGCCGCAATAATATGCGCAAGCGTAGTCTTGCCGAGCCCGGGGGGACCATATAACAATACGTGATCAAGCGGTTCGCCGCGCAATTTTGCCGCACGCATAAAAACAGACAGATTAGTCTTTGCCTTTTCCTGACCGACATACCCATCCATGGACTTCGGTCTTAACAGGTTTTCCACTTCATCGTATTCTGTTTTGGTGCTTACGATCAGGCTTTCGTCGCTATCGAACATAATTTCATTCCTCTTTTAGTAATCACATTGAACGCAATGCGGCAGAAATCACTTCCTGTACAGTCTTGGCTCCGGATTCCCGAGCTTTTTGGACTGCTTTTCTGCTATCTGCGGCAGTAAAGCCCAATCCGGTCAATGCGATAATAGCATCTTCATCCTCCGGTAACGTAACAGTCGCAGAACCACCCGCAGAAACAGCAAATGATGCATCGTCAGCAGAAACTTTTTCCCTGAGTTCGAGAATTATCCTTTCGGCGGTCTTTTTCCCCAACCCCTTTATGCCGGACAGAGATTTAACATCGGACATTGCTATCGCCGTAGCAAGGTCTCCCACGCTCATCCCCGACAGAACGCTTATACCCATTTTCGGTCCAACGCCTGAAACCGATATCAATTTGATAAACATAGCCTTTTCGGCTTTACTGTCAAATCCGTACAGACTTATACCGTCATCGCGAAGTTGAAAATAGATATAAACCGAACCTTCTTTATTTGCCGAAAGCTTTGACATGGCGGCTGCCGAACATAATATCTCATAACCGACGCCGTTATTTTCCAGAACAACGCCGCCGTCGAATTCATCTATAACTTTACCTTTCAAATATGCAATCATAACTCACCTTATACCGAATGAAGAACTGAACCTGCTTGTCTGACTATGAGTAAGCGCGACAGCCAATGCGTCCGCGGCGTCATCAGGTTTAGGAATGGTGTCTAGTCTTAAAAGCGTTTTTACCATAATTTGCATTTGCTTTTTGTCGGCTCTCCCGTATCCTGTCAAAGCTTGTTTTATCTGCAACGGAGTATATTCGTATAACCTACCGCAATTCTTAACGCATGTCAGAAGTATAACGCCCCTTGCCTGAGCAACGTTAATACCCGTTGTTATATTGTTGTTAAAAAACAACTCTTCAAGCGCAATTTCTTCAGGCTTGTACTTTGCAACGAGTTTATTGACACCTTCTTCCAGCATAGCCAGTCTTACCGGCAAAGTTTCATCTTTCGGCGTGAGTACGACACCGTAATCAACGGTTTCGTACCTGCCTCTCTCGCTATTCAAAACTCCCCAACCCATTGTTGCCAACCCGGGGTCAATGCCTAATACAATCATCAGTGTCACATCCGTAGATTAAATAATCACTGCTTGATATTTTAATCTATTTTGGGTTTTTAGTCAAGCAAAACTAAGCTCGCCACCCTATTAAACGAACGACCGCAGATCAGGTTAAAAGCCCATATATATACTGTTTAACGTTAATCATAACAGTGAACGTATTTTCTTTGATTCTTCCGTTCTGATCCATGACGTATCTCGAGAAACAAACATATACCAAATCGTCAAGCTGGACATTTTTAATAAGCCATGTATCAAGCTCGTTTATTTTAGTCGCCACGTTCGACGAGGTAACATTATCGATAACATATTCGTCTTTATATACACCGCGTTGAAGTGCGACCGATTTTATAGAATCTCCGACCATCAGACCCGCTTTACTGAATAATCCGTATTTGTCCAGCGAGTCGATAACGACTTTATATTTTCTGTCCAAACCGATAACTTCGGTACCATAAGTAAATTCAACGCCGAAATCGAAATTACCGACGATATATCCGTATGAATTACTCTCGCTTGCCGTTTTTATAAGTTCTTCGACTTTTTCTTTTACCGTTACCGCCGATATGGCAAAACTCAGCCCCTGAGCGGTAGAGGGTTTATAACCCGCATTGACTATACCGACAAGTTCTCCGGTTGCCGAATTGAACAATCCTCCGCCGGAATTCCCGCTATTGATTGCCGCATCGGTCTGAATAAGATTCATGGACCTTCCTTCTACGTTTACATTGCGATCTACCGCGCTGACTATACCTTTTGTCACGGTTCCGCCCAAATACCCGAGAGGATTACCTATAGCAATAACCGATGTCCCGATTTCGGGAGCAGATTTTGCAAACGATACAAAGCCCTTAAGCTTGGAAACATTGCCTTGCCGATCGTTTACTTTGAGAACACCTATATCGGAAACCGGATCGGTACCGACGAGTTCAATATCCGCAAAAGTCGTACCGTCAATCGATTTCACCGTAATATTATAACCGTTTTCGATGACGTGATGACAAGTAACGACATAAGCTGCGCCGTTCTCTTCATCAACATCGATGACTACACCGCTACCGCTGGATGTCGATGTCGACGACACGGGAACGTATATTTCAACGACCGACGAACGGATTTTCGACACGATATTGACTAAATCCGTCGGTTCCGGCGTCACTTCGCTCTCACGAATGTTAATCGTAACGTTTTTGGTCGCCGCAGACATTCCGCCATTCGCATTAGAACCTTCCAGAACATTTTCGCATCCGGTTACCGCAAATGCCATTACAGCAATCAAGGCTATACTGATTAAGACTTTATATATTTTCTTCATAAACTACCTCTCTGCAAATTATATCCGTTAAACATTACATTAAAAATAATGACTAATTATTAGCAAAAACGGGGTCAACGGATACCGTTGACCCCGAAAGCTCTGCTTATATAGCAGAGCCTTAAAAAAGTTCCGCCGAAAATCTTTAGTCAGAATAAGCAAAGCATTATATTATACAACGAAAAAGGTAATTATTAAAATCGTTCACGATAACTCTCGTTAAATAAACGATTCATACGATCTTCGTTGACGATAATAATATGACTCGCTTATGTTTTTTTATACACTCAATATAAAAAAATTATTCTTCGTCTTCGTCATCGGGCAGGTCAACGTTATGATATACATCCTGAACGTCATCGTTTTCTTCAAATGCATCCAGCATTTTACGGAAAGTTTCGGTTTGTTGTTCGTCCAAACTGACTTTATCTGTCGGTATCATCATTACTTCAGCCTCGAGAAAGGTATAATTTTTCCCTTCAAGATACTTCCTTACAGTCGAAAAATCGGAAGGAGCTGTGCGTATTTCAAAAGAATCGTCACAAGTGATGACATCTTCGGCTCCCGACTCAAGAGCATCCTCCATAACGCCGTCCTCAGTCATATCCAACGTTCTTTCGATAACGATAACACCCTTATTATCAAACATATATCCTACCGAACCGGTAGTTCCCATATTACCGCCGTATTTAGAGAAAATATGCCTCACGTCACCGCCGGTTCTGTTTTTATTATCGGTCAGCGTAGACACTATAACCGCGCTGCCGCCAACACCATACCCCTCATAAGTAAGCGTCTCGTAATTAACGTTGCCGAGTTCGCCTGCCGCCTTTGCAATACTTCTTTTAATGTTGTCGTTCGGCATATTTGCCGCTTTGGCTTTCGCAATTACATCGGCAAGTTTACTGTTGGTATACGGATCGGGATTGCCTTTTGCCGCTACGGCAAGTTCTCTGCCTATTTTTGTAAAAATCCTACCCTTTACGGCATCTGTTTTTGCTTTTTTATTTTTTATATTTGCCCATTTGCTATGACCTGACATAGTTTACTCCTTACTTTATTAACGATTTACCCTTACCTTCGGTAAGAGCATATAAAACAACGGCAAGAGATACGGCAGCATTGAGACTTTCGGAATTTTTACTCATAGGTATACCGATAATTCCGTCGGCACGACTCCTCATAATCTCTCCGACGCCGTTAGCCTCATTCCCGATCACCACACAATAGTTATCCGCAGGATCGAACGAAAACACATTTTCGCCGCCCATATCGCAAATGTATACGGGTATTCCTTCAATCGCGGTTAGCGCCTCTGCATAATCGCACTCGTAAAAGTTAACGTGATATATCCCGCTCATCGATGCTCTTACGGTTTTAGGCGAATACGGATCACAACAATTTACCAGATACAAAGCATCAACACCTAAAGCTGCCGTCGTTCTGAAAATAGTGCCAAGATTACCCGGATCGGATATTCCGTCCAATAACACGCATACCCCGCGACTTTTTTTAACTGCCACGTTTTCGACTTTAAGTACCGCCATGACACCCTGCGGTGTAACTTCGTCACTAAGATACGCAAATACAGAATCACTGACAATTACAATGTCGTCGCATGGAAACGACAATCCCGTTTCAGACATACTTTCAGAAAGCACGACAATTTCTACCGTTTTACCTGCGGCAAACGCTTCGGCAACCATTTTCTTGCCTTCGACGACATATGCACTGTAGACGCGTCTGTACTTTTTTGTTTTTAACGATGCGATATAATTGACGATTTTATTTGATTTTGACGTTATAATCATAATAATTAAAAAGGGCTGACGAACAAAGCGTAAAGATATCTATCTCGCCGTTCACAACCCTCGCGCTGCGATTGCGGATTTTAACCGCTATGCCGCAATTACTTATTAAGATTTGCTTTTGCAGTAGCGGTAAGAGCAGTAAAGCCTGCCGCATCGTTTACCGCCATATCGGCAAGAACCTTTCTGTTAAGGTTGATACCTGCGACTTTAAGCCCATGCATAAACGTGCTGTACGACATACCGTTCGCGCGACATCCCGCGTTTATTCTGGCAATCCACAGTTTACGGAAATCTCTCTTCTTTGCTTTTCTTCCGACATAAGCATATGCCTGAGATTTCATCACCGCTTGTCTGGCAACTCTGTAAAGTTTACTCTTTGCTCCAAAATATCCTTTGGAGAGTCTCATTATTTTTCTACGTTTTTTAACGGCATTAACGCCTCTTTTAATACGCATATCCTTTCTCCTTTATAATTACGCTTTGTAGGGAATAAGATTTTTTACGGTCTTTTCCTGAGTCGAGGAAACATAAGTACCGGTTCTTAATCTTCTCTTTCTCTTGGTGGACTTTTTGCTGAGGATATGGCTCTTATTCTGGCTGTATCTCTTAACTTTGCCCGTTCCGGTGATTTTGAAACGTTTTTTTGCACCGCTGTGCGATTTCATTTTTGGCATAATAGTATTCTCCTTATTTTTTTGTATATCAGTTGGATTTCGAGGGAGCAAGAATCATAAGAATATTCCTGCCTTCGAATGTCGGCCTCTTTTCCATTACCGCATCGTTACCGACAATCGCATAAAACCGATTCATAACGTCAACCCCAAGGTTGGAGTGCGCATTCTGTCGACCTCTCATCCTGATTGAAACCTTGACTTTATTCCCGCCCGCCAGAAATTTCTGTGCCTGACGAGCCTTAACATTAAGATCGCCCACATCAATCGTCATCGACAACCATATTTCTTTCAGTTCGACGACCTTTTGATTTTTTCTTGCCTCTTTCTGTTTTTTGAGCATTTCGAAACGATATTTACCATAGTCCATAATCTTGCACACAGGCGGATTTGCCTGTGCGGCGATTTTGACAAGGTCGAGGTTCTGTTCTTCGGCAAGTCTTAATGCCTCGAAAGACGAAACTATGCCCAACTGACTGCCGTCTGCACCGATGAGACGAACTTCGCGATCCCTTATATCGTGGTTAATCTGAGTTTGCTCTTTAATAATAGTTTACCTTCCCGTTTAATCTTCCCTCATAAAAAACGAGGTCGCTTAACAAGAGCGACCCCGAAAATCTTTATCATCGTTATAAAGAAAAACATTGTGCCGTTTCGATAAATCTTACGGTGAGAGGGGTCAACCTCTGCTTTGCTTTATAAGTATAACACACTGTAGCCGTTTCGTCAATTGTTTTTAATAAAAAAAATAAAAAATATAAAATCTCGCCCATAAACAGGGCGAGATTTACAAAAATTTATCATTTTACCAAATCTTCATATGCCGAAGAATACTTATTTACCACCTTGGTATCGTTTTTAACCGAGTTGGTCAATTTCGTAGCAAGGTTTTCAACCGCCTTAGACTTAACCATGTCTTCGTTTGCCTTTTTGAACCTTGCCGCAAAACTGTCCGGATCGTCAAAATCCTGTACAAAGGCATTCTGGTCGCTATATTGACCATAAACATCGGCAAGCTCGGTACATACGACTATATGGAGACCGTACTCTTTCGACACGAACATTTTATATGCGCCCTTACCACCGTTTTCGCTTCCGACGATATCTTTACAGGCCTTAGCGAAAGCCTCGACATAATTTTTATCCGAAGTTATCGGACTATAAAGATATCCGAGATATTTACCGAGATTGCCGGTATCCGTAGAAAACGCATATTTAAGATCTTCAATTCTATTGTATTCGGTTGTTCCGAAATTCTGAATTTTACCTATACCTCCGTCGATTTTAAGGTCTGTGGCAGACAGAACGGCGCCGGACAGCGCACGAAAATCATCATAAGTTAATTTATCGGGGATGACGTTCGTGAAGCGTAAAGCAATCGTTTTTTCACCATCGTCATCAGCTTCCTCTTCATGATATATCGGAGTACCGACATTTCCGAGATAATTTGCAAGCGACACCTGTTTTTCCACACCGCCGGAAGTATAGGTATAAATTACGTCGTCGTAAACATATTTGTTTTTGAACGTATATGTTCCGTCGGTATTATAAACCCCGTAGCCGGATTTTACCCAAGTATCCCTCAAATCCGTGGCAACAATATTCTTTTCGGCATAGTAGTTTACGGCAGTCTGTACATTTTCGTTAAGTTTTTCAAGCGGAGCAGACGCATGATCTTTATTATAGTAATCGAATAACTTATCCTTATCGCTTACAAAAGCTTTTTGTTCATCGGTAAAACCGATAAGAATGTGAGAGACATAAGCATATCCGTTACAAGCGTCGTATATAACGAAATTATCTTTAGAAACCGCACCGAGTTTGGTTTCAAGGTCCGTCGTATTCGTGTTGTCGAGCTGTTTCTTTTGATTTTCGCGAATCGTCTCATATTGATTATAAAGCGATTCGTTGGTTATTTCGGCAACTTTTGCGTCCTCGATTTTACCCTGATACAATTCTACGATTTTGCTGTTGATAGTACTTTCGATTGTATCGCGGAAATAGGTGACGGAAAGAATTGCTCTTTCACTCGCAGTCGATACTTTGGCATCGCTATCGATAAGCCCTAAATCTTTCAGACGGGATATACCCTTTTTATACGCTTTAATTTTATCGTTTCTCTTACCGTCAGTATTATCGAATACAGAGAGTTTCTTTTCGACGACAGTCTCCTCGGCATCTTCCTGATCGATAGACGGAGTGGATCTTACATCGTAAGTCAAAGAATCGTGTTCATGAGTATCGTCTTCATCGTTATCCATAAACGACGTTACAAGCGAGTTGACGCTTTCGACAGCTTTATAGACTGCCGTAAGCGCAGTTTTAAGAGGTACAAATCTGAACGGCGCATCTTTCGCAGATAACGTGTTTTTGTCTTTATAAATATTATAAACATATTCGTTAAGAGCCGTATAATATTCGTCGCTGCCTTTATCCGTCTTAGTAGACACGTCGAATGCCGCCACTTCACCATCGGTCGCGAGAAGACTTAAAAATCCTTTTTCTTTAAGCGCATTCAGATCCGACGACCAATCCGTATAATCGTTTGCATCGAAATAAGTGCCTGCAAGATCTTTTTTCGCATACTGTACAACAATAGAATTGCTTACAAGATTATCAAGAATCAACTCATAAGCCTGTGCCGTAGTGTATCCGTACTTATTGACATAATAATAGCCGTACGAATAATATCCCGCAACCATATCTCTTTTATAAATAACATCGGTTTCGAGCTCGTTTTCGTCTATACATACGGTTGCGACTTTCTGCGCCATATTCCTGTCGGTATTAACCTCAAATAAGCCGCAGCCAACCATCGTGCCGGTCATAAGGGCAACGGCAGTCAGCACCGTAACGAGTTTCAACGTAAGTTTCTTCATAAGAATCTCCTGTTGACATAATAAGTCATAGTAATAGTTTGCTATAGTGCATATTATACTAAATAATCTCAATCATTGCAAGACATTTGACCGAGTTATGGTAAATTTTTTCAAAAATTTTACCTGCTATTCTGAAAAGTCAATGTTTTCAGCATAAATTCGGCAACCTCTTCGGGATTTTTGCCGGAACGAGTAAAGTCTATCACGGGCGATGCCGCGAATTCCAGCGAAATTTCATTCTTTTTTGCCGTGAGTTCGTCGATAAAACCGTCAGTCTGCAGGCATTGAAGGTTCCTCAGTTCTATATATGATTTTTTCGCTCCGACGACAATCTTTATCGCTCCGCGTTTTCTTGCCGCCGATTTTAATCCGGCAATAAGAATAAGATTTTCAACCTCATATGGAATTTTACCGTAATACTCCTCAAGAGAATTGACTACCCTTATTCTGTCCTCATCCGTAGATATTTCGGCAATCTGCTTATAACAATCCATACGGGACGATGACGAAGAAATATAATCTTCAGGTATATAAGCGTCCATTTTAACGTCGAGTTCTATATCCTCTTCGACCTTCTCCTCACCGAGACTCTCTTTAAGCAATTTATTGTATAACTCATAACCGACCTTATCCATGTGACCGTGTTGTTCTTTACCCATTACATTGCCGGCGCCTCTGATTTCAAGATCCCGCATGGCAATTTTATAACCGCTGCCCATCTCGGTAAATTCCATAAGTGCAGACAACCGTTTATATGCCGTATCCGACATAACTTTGTCCTTTTTGAATGTAAAATACGCATGCGCCATTATATTACTTCTGCCCACCCTGCCTTTTAATTGATACAACGTAGACAACCCGAGTTTATCGCTATCGGTAACTATAATGGTGTTCGCCCGAGGCAAATCTATTCCGTTTTCGATTATTGTGGTGGCGACAAGCACGTTATACTCACCGTCATAAAACTTCATGACGCTGTCTTCAAGGACCTTCCCCTCCATCTGTCCGTGCGCGACTATAATTTTAGCATCGGGTACTATCGCCCTGAGATTATCTGCCAATTTATATATCGTGTCGACACGATTATGCATCACCAAAACCTGCCCGTCGCGAGCAAGTTCTCTCGTGATGGCATCCTTGAACAAGGCATCGCTTTCTTCAACAACGTATGTCTGCACCGGAATTCTGCTGACGGGAGGCGTATTGATTACGCTGATGTCCCGTATACCCGACAACGACATATGCAACGTTCTGGGGATCGGCGTCGCAGTCATGGTCAGTGTGTCCACATTTTCTTTCAGTACTTTAAGTTTTTCTTTATGCTCCACACCGAATCTCTGCTCTTCGTCAAGTATCAATAACCCAAGATCGTGAAATTTTACATCTTGCCCGAAAAGTCTGTGAGTTCCTATAACGAAACTAATATCCCCGCCTGACAGACCGTCAATAACTTTTTTTTGCTGCCCGGGAGTTTTGAATCTGTTGAGGGATTCTATTTTTATTCCGAAGTCGGCGAACCTCTTTACAGCCGCCCTGTAATGCTGTTCGCAAAGTATTGTCGTCGGGCATACGAGTGCCACCTGTTTACCGTCTGCAACGGCCTTGAAAGCCGCGCGGAAAGCCACTTCGGTTTTCCCGAAACCGACATCGCCGCAAAGAAGTCTGTCCATAACTTTTTCGCTTTCCATATCGGCTTTAATTTCCGCTATCGATTGCAACTGGTCTTCTGTTGGGTCAAATTCAAACGCCTCGTCGAACTCCTCCGAAAAAGCATCGTCTGCAGAAAACGCATAACCCTTTTTCTCTTTTCTTATTTTGTAAAGGCGTTTCAAATCTATCGTCATTTCGGCGATAGACGCTTTGACACGTTCTTTAATCCTTTCAAAATCCTTACCGCCTATACGATTGAGTTTGGGTTTCTCGCCCCCGCCCATATATTTGGTAAGTTTGTCCATTTGATCGACGCCGACGTACAATGTATCTCCGCCGAGATATTCTACCGCAACATAATCTTTGCTGCCCTCTTGCGTCGTGATTCTCTTTACACCTTTTACATAACCTATTCCGTGTACTTCGTGTACGGCAAAGTCTCCAACCTCGGGAGCCTGAAAAAGGTCACCGCGTTTGCGCTTTATCCGTTTATTTTCTTTGACGGCAATATATAAATCGCCGGTACCTATCAAAACGATCTTGGCGGAATGATAAATCAAACCGTTCGGCAAAAAATATGAAGTGACGACTGCGCACCCGCATTTCAAGTCGTCCTTCTCGCCTCTGACGCACGATATACCTCTTGCATATAATTCATCCGCAAAGGCGTCTGCGCGTTTATCGTTTCCGCAACACACAAGAATCTTATATCCGCCGAATTTCCAGTTTTTAATATCGTTATACACGTCTTCAAAGTTTGCCGTATACCTCGCTATCGGCGAACACCTGAACGAATAAGTTTTTAACGGATTAAAAAAATTAACCGCAGTGGTTATATTCTGAAATGCAGTCAGCCGTCGCGTCTTTAATATCCTTATAAGTTTCTCCGGATCAGATATCTGTCCGGCTGTAAAATCAAATGCTTTGCCCGCCCTGACAAGTGACAGCAAACGTTCGGAATGATCTTTCAGAATTGCGTTTAACCCGTCGACGAGCATTTTACTCTCATCGAACACGACCAAAGTTTCCTGCGGCATGTATATTGAGAAATCATCCGTCATATTGCTTAAAAGCGGAAGAATAAACTGAGTTTCTCCGCCCATGGTTCCGGAATCCAGTTTTTCTTCAAGATCACGAACAATTTCTCTCGCATCGTCTCTGGTAGCTAAAGTTCCGAATTTCGCAAGCGACAACGATAATTTGTTTTTTATTTTCGGCAGTTCCTCGTTATCGAACAATGCGTCGGTGGCAGGGATGACTTCAAAATTCGTTACGGCGATTTTATTTTCTCTATCCTCCCTTACGAATCGGAAAATACTCTCGACTTCATCCCCGAAAAAATCAACCCGAAACGAATAATCTCCGTTTACGGGATTTATTTCAAGAATATCACCCCTGACGGCATATGTCGCTCTGTCTTCGGCGAATTCTTCACGGCGATAGCCGAAAGCCGTCAATCTTGCGCATATTTCGTCTATAACGTAAAGCATACCTTTTTCGATACGCACCACCGGGATGTCTTTGGGGAAAAGTTGCAACAGAGCCTGAAAAGTCGTTACGACAAATCTTGCGCCTCGTTTTATGTCGTACAAAGCCTCTAATCTGTTGAATAAACTATTCCTGTCAAATGCGGTTTTATACAATAACACATCGTCTTTAGCGGGAAGATAAACGGCGTTCTCACCGGTAAGCGCAGAAATTTCTTCTTTCACTTTCGCGCCGTACAGCCCGTCTTTAACAATATATAAAACCGGAAACCCCACAGCAGAGGCAAACAAGCATTTTTCGGCAAAGTTAACGCCGAAAACCGCAGAGGGTATTCCGCTGCGGATGTCGTTTGATAAGGTGCGAAATTCATCGCCCAATTGTTCGGGAGAAAGAAATTCTTTAAGCATTCTTTTTTACCGTGTTATATCGGCACATAATATTTTCAATCGGTTCACCTTGAATAAAATCGTCCAGAGCATCCGCTGCGATTTTTATTGCCTCGGTAAAAGCGGCGGAATCCTCTCCGCGAATATCGGAAAGCACATAATCGATTAAAACATAGGGCCGATCGGGTTTTATCCCTATCCTTACTCTGGGAAAATCCGTCGTACCGAGTTCGCTCACTATATTCCGCATACCGTTATGAGTACCCGCCGAACCGTTTGCCCTTATTCTTACGGAGCCTATCGGGATGTCTATATCATCGTAAACTACAATTATTTTTTCTGACGGAATCTTATAATATGATGCTATTGCCTGTATACATTCGCCGCTAAGGTTCATATAGGTCTGAGGTTTTACGAATATAACTTTTTCTCCGTTGATATTTATAATAGAATATTTGCCCCGATAACCCGACTTTTCAAATTTTACGCCATGCCTGCCGGCAAGACAATCGATTGCCATAAATCCCAAGTTATGAAAATTGCGCGAATATTTTGAATCCGGGTTGCCGAGTCCGGCTACTATATACATAACTGTTTTCCTCCGTTTCAAAAACCGCGGCGGAAAACCGCCGCGGTTTCATTATACTGGTTTAATTTCAGTCGTCGTATATCTCGGACATCTTTTTGTCGAGATATATGTTTTCAATTGCCGTAGCGAATAATTTAGCGACAGACAATACGGTAATTTTATCAATCTTCTTCTCTTCCGGAAGAGGAATCGTGTCAAGTACCACAAGTTTGGAAATATGCGAATCGCGAATTCTATCAATTGCCGGACCGCTAAGCACGGCGTGAGAACAGCAAGCATAAATTTCTTTTGCTCCGTTTTTGAACAACGCCTCTGCCCCTTGACATATCGTTCCCGCAGTATCGATCATATCGTCGACGATCAGACATCTTTTACCCGACACGTCACCTATAACGTTCATGACCTCTATCTGATTCGCTTTAGGTCTTCTCTTGTCGACTATTGCCATAGGGCAATTAAGTTTGGTCGCAACGTTTCTCGCTCTGGAAACGGAACCTACGTCGGGCGAAACAATCATAAAATCGTCGTCGACATACTTCTTGAAATATTTATACAGAATAGGACCGCCGAGAAGATGATCAACCGGAATGTCAAAAAATCCCTGAATCTGTGCGGCGTGAAGATCCATGGTAAGAACCCTGTCTGCACCGGCGGAAGTAATAATATCTGCTACGAGTTTGGCGGTAATAGGATCGCGCGAACGAGCCTTTCTGTCCTGTCTGGCATAACCGAAATAAGGAATTACCGCAGTTATTCTGCCTGCCGACGCACGACGCGCCGCATCGATCATAATAAGTAATTCCATAAGATTTTCGTTGACGGGAGAACATGTGGACTGAATTATGAATACGTCTCTGCCTCTGACGGTTTCACTCAGATGGACACTGGTTTCACCGTCGGAAAAATGTCCGACCTCGACATCGCTGAGCGGAATTTTAAGTTCTTTGGCAATCGCTTCAGCTAAAGCCTTGTTCGAATTCCCTGCGAAAAGTTTTATCTCTGTGCTGTGTGTTATCATTACATCCTCCGCGTTCGGCTACTTTCAGTAGCAATAATTCACTTATATATTATATAAACCTTAATAGATTAAATCAAGCGTTTTATCGTCGAAATATTCTATTTTTTGCACATTGCATAAAATTTTCGTCACACGCCGCGATTTTGCCTGCGTATACGGAAAAAATCTTTGATCAAATCGGAACATTCGGATTCCAGAACTCCGCCTTCAAAATCGGTAACGTGATTAAGTCCGCTTTCAGACAGTATATTAAATTTACTTATGACTCCGCCGCCTTTTTTCTCATATGCGCCGAAATATACTTTTTTAATTCTGGAGTTGACTATAGCACCGGCACACATGGCACACGGTTCCAGCGTGACATACATAACCATATTATCAAGTCGCCAGTCTCCCGATTTACGACATGCCTTTTCTATTGCAAGGATTTCGGCATGCGCCGTAGCCAGTCTTTTCGTTTGCCTTAAATTATGTGCCCGTGAAAATATTTTCCCGTCGGAAACGATTACACATCCGATAGGAACTTCTTCCTTCCCCTCTGCTTTCAGCGCCTCTTTTATCGCCTCGCGCATAAATTTTTCATCTTCGGTCATTTATGATATTCCTTTCCGTTAATAATTGTAAATGCTCTGTATAATTGCTCGCAAACGATAACTCGGGCAAGCGTATGCGGAAACGTCATCTGTGACAAAGATATTTTTTCTTTACAAATCGATTTTACACCGTCTTCTATGCCATACGATCCGCCGATTATAAACGTAATTTCCCCAACGCCTCCGTCAGTAAGTCTCTTAATTTTAGCCGCCAGTTCTTCAGACGATATATGACGTCCTTCTACGGCGAACGCGATCGGGTAGCCTTGTATTGCCGCTTTGATTCTCTCTCCTTCGACATTAAGCGTTTTATTTATCGAAGAATTATCGGTCGCCCGAAAATTTTCCTCTTTTAACTCGATTATGTCAAATTTGCAAAACGCACTCAATCGTTTAGAATATTCGGCTATGGCATCATGAAAATACTTTTCTTTTACTTTCCCTACGACCAGCAATCTGATTTTTATCATGTCAACCCCGCCATCCAAACAATAAGGCAAATTGCGACTCCGAACGCCGAATATTTAAGAAAAGGTTTCAGTCCTGCATTGTTGCCATTTCCGTTTTTCAGACTTTCCGCGTTGCGCAACGAAAGCCATATAAACACACACAGGATCAATAATCCTGCCACCGTCAGTACAATATTAACAACGTTAGGAATCTCAACGCCGGCAAGGAAATATTCCGAATTGACTATTATGAAGTTATTCAAAAAATGTGCCGACGCAGACGGAAATATCGACCCGGAACCGATCGATAGCAAAGCAAAAACGAATCCGACGACAAACTGATACGGCGTCTGAGCAGGATTCATATGAAATAACGAAAACATAAATCCGGTGATAAGTGCGGAATATATCGGCGAAACGCCGTTAAGTCCGCTTAGCAGCGCACCTCTGAATGCCACCTCTTCAAATAGCGCAGGTAAAACGCATACGCAGAAGACCGTTAAAGAATAATTTAACGGCGTAAAAGACGGTAATTCCGCGACAACAGGCGAATACCCGAATGTATCCGATAAAAAATTTATAAACGCATTATTTACGCCCGACAGTCCGAACACGCAAGCGAATAAAGCCATAGCCGAATACAAGAAGTATTTCGGGTGTGGCTTTTTTATTTTAAGCGAATAACAAATGTCTGCCTTAACTATCGATACATACAGAATCGTAACCACACATATAACTATCGAGCCGAGAGAAAAAGACACATATTTATATGCGTCTTTTTTACCGTTCTCGCCAAGCACATTTACTATTACGGAAAAAACAATATTGACTATGAAAATTGCCAGAACAAGCACCGAGAAATATCCTCCGGATTCCGACGGCGTCAACATTCTGCGCTCACACCTGTTGTTTTGTATTTTATTTTTCCGCATAGTAAATATCGAACATCGAAAATGCCTTTTGTTCGTGCCTTTCTTTTCCCGCAAAAGCGCATGCCGCATAATACGCCTGCATAAAAGCAAACTCTTTACCCTCTATGACCCTGACACCGGCATCTGCTGCGGCAATCTTAAACGGCGAACTGCCGAAAGATGCGAGATCTACTACGGCATCGCTATTTTTCAACGGCGTCAGATCTTCCGAGTCATCCCTCACCTTGTCGGCTCTGTAAACAGTATTGATAACGTAATCATATCGGGCATTACCGGATAACCTGCCCAAGGCAAACACGTTTAATTTTGCCCTTTTTACATATTCACCCGCTTGCTTTTGCGCGACGTCATAAACATCTACTCTCGCTCCTTTTGCAATAAGTGAACATATTACCCCTCTTCCGAGTCCTCCGCACCCTAAAACGAGAACACGTTTGTCGGAAATTACTTCTCCCAGTTTGTCCATCGCCGCAACAAAAGCATCCCCGTCGGTAAAATATCCCGATCCGTCGGATACCACATTTGCACTCCTTGCCAACTTTGCAAGACCCCTGAGAGTATATAGCCTGCGGGACGTCTCGCCTATATAAGGCGGAAAAACACTGTAACCTGAATAATTTTTAAGTTCCGACATCAGTTTTCGGAAATTGTCTTCCGTAGGAAACACCGCTGTAACCGATGTGGTGAAAGAACCGGTCATATTTATTGCATCGGCATATAACGTCTCGATTCCGAAAGACTCAGTGCGCCTGCGTACAACGGCAAACGAATTTTTAAGCAACTCGTCAAAAAACACCTTATTAGCGTCCGATTCCTGATAATCTTCATCTATGTCCCCTCCGTTTACGGATGCGGTAAGCGCAATGGCTCCTGCCGCAGAAATAAACGAAAAACCATCGGATTTTACCGTTCCGCCGATATATTCGGGAACACCGTTGATCACCAATCCCCCGTCAAAACGTCTACATTTACCGCCGACAGATTTAACGGCGTTTGCAATTGAATCCAAATAGTCGTTTAAGATTACGCCGTTTCGATACCCTGTATCCCTTATACCTGCAGTTTTCCCGACATAGATAACACTTTCACCTTCTGCCAGTCCCATCAAAAAAGCAATCAACGGCAACTCGTCAATCATCCTCTCCGTCTCCTCTTTCAGGATGTGCGTGGATTTCAACTTGCTTTTATACGTTATAATATCGGCAATGCGTTCACCGCTTAACAAACCCTTTTCGTCGATTCGTATATCTGCACCCATTCGCCTTAAAACATCGATAAAGGCGGTTCTCGTAGGATTTATGTTCACATTATGACATACAACTTTGCCAAGAAGAATCCCGAGCGCAAGATAATGGGCTGCAAGAGTAAAATCACGGCTTACCGATATTTTCCCCCCTTTTATTTCACCCACGCCGAGATCAACGGTTTTTCCGTCATCTTTGACGGAAATATCCGCTCCCATTTCTTTCAATAATATTTCGGTATGATTTCTTGACGGCGATTGCTCGTGTATGACGGCTCTTACACCACCGGTCAAAGCGCAGAACAATATACTGGATTTAACCTGAGAATTTCCGTCTCCAATCATATAATCTATCGCCCTGACGCCGTTGCTTTCGACAAGTATAGGGGCGGAAAAATAATTTGTCAGCGCAACCGTCGCTCCCATTTTTTCGAGCGGCTCTTTTATTTCCCTCATCGGTTGCTGGTTAAGCGTTTTACTGCCGGTCAATACCGTACTACCGCCGACTCCTGCAGCCATACCGCACACAAAACGCATCGCCGTTGCACTATTGCCGCAATCGATTTTGGATGTATGAACAAACTTCTTCGGATTTTTGATTTCGATATATTCTTTTTTGACGGAAACTTTCGCGCCCATACGTTTAACGCAGGACAGTATGCTTAAAGTTTCCTGATTGATTAACGGATTGATAATCGTTGTCTTACCTTTAGCTATCGTTCCGAGTATTATCGCCCTGTGAGTTATAGATTTATCGGGCGGAACGGCATATTCGCCGAACAAATTTCCTCTTGGAAAAATCTTCATTTTCTTATCTCTCGTTATTGATAAATTGCTTGATTTCTGTAATTTTTTCTTTTGCGGCATTATATCCCGCGATATACATCTCGTCAAATGCCGTTATCGACGACGCCGTAAATCTTGACAATTCGGGTTCTATAACGACATCCGAATATTCATAACAAGGCTTGTTTCTCACACCGAACTTTACTCCGTTACCGGGATAAATATCATCGAGAATCCGCTTAATCTCTCCGTTATCGTTTTTCCCTTTTGCCAGATTTATCGATACAATAAAGTCAGCCCCGAAATTTTTAACCTGATCTGCCGGTACGGAATTGACAAAAGCACCGTCTACCAAACGTTTTCCGTCTCTCATAACTGCGCGAAAAACAGGCTGAATCGCACACGAACCCGCGACTGCCGAAGCTAAATCACCGCTATTTATATCAACCTCTTCTCCCGTATCCAGATTTGTAGCGACAGCGCAAAACGGTTTTTTCAAATCCGAAAACTCGGCTCCGCCGAATAATCTGGTAAGTCCCTCTTTCAACGATCTTACGCTGACAGCTGTAAATAATAGCATACGGGGATCTCGTATGCCGATTTCGGCAATAAGATTTGTTATATCGTAAGCCGAATATCCCTGCGCATATAACGCCCCCACGACACTGCCTATACTCGTGCCGGAAACACAATCGAATTTTACGTTTTCTTCTTCAAAAACCGTCAACGCGCCTATAAGCGCCGCACCTTTTGCACCGCCGCTGCCGAGTGCCAGTCCGAGCTTTAATTTTTTCCCGTTGTGAATAACCATAAAAATAAGTATTTGTATTTTGCCTGTAATAATTATAGATAATTACACTATCTTTGCGAATTTCAACAGAAAATCGATATACTGTCTCGACGCGTCTTTAACCATCGTTCGATACTCGGCGGCTCCGCCGTCGCCGTCGGAAACGGCTTTGACTATAAGTGTCGGCGTGTCGTTCATATCGGCAGTGATAAGTACTCCCGCAGACTCCATATCGCATACCGATGCGTCGTAAGTCTCCGATAATAATTTTTTCTGTAACGGATCGGCTACGAATTTATCTGCAGACGCGCAAATAACCACATTTGCATCGACAAAAAAACGTTTAGCCAGATTAAGCAGATTTTCGTTCGTTTTTATGACGACATCGGGATAATCTTCATATTTCCCGACGACACAATCATCTACGGCGGAAGTATCGAAATCGTAATGAACGACACCGCTTACAAGTACTACGCTTTTCAGGCTTAAACCTGAAGATAAACTACCGCAAACTCCGAAATTTATTATCATATCCGGGTTATATTCTGTGATCAGATATTGCGTTGCCGCCGCGCCTTTAATTTCTCCGACCCCGCTCTTAACGGTTATAATCTCTTTATCGCCAAGCGTAAATTCGGCAACGCTGAATTTGCCTGCCTCTTTCCTGTTTATTTTAACATCGATATTTTGCAAAAGCGGCAGGATTTCCTCTTCGAGCGCAACTACCATTCCGATTCTTTTCATATGTAACAATGCCTTCCGATCAAATAATATTATGTAATATGAACAAAATTCTTGTAATGTCCAACCGTCCGCCGAACACATACCTTAACGCACTGCGTACGGTCGGTCTCGATTACGAGTGTAAATTCGTCCCAAAAGACTTATCCGTTTACAGCGGTTTACTGCTTACAGGCGGCGGAGATATACTGCCGATAATATACAACGGCGAAACATCTGCCGAAAATATCAATATAATACGAGACAAAGTCGAACTTGATACGCTCGGATATTTCGCAGATAAAAAGCTTCCCGTTTTGGGAATTTGCCGCGGAGCTCAACTTATAAATGTCTTTTTCGGCGGAAAACTATCCGTCACCGCCGGACATTTATCGCCGGAAGGCGACGTTTTTCATCGTGTTGAAACGCCTTGCGGCAACACCTTTTCTCAGAATATCGACATGGTAAATTCGGCACACCGCCAGCATTGTAAACCGATAGCCGACAAGGCAGACATACTCCTTGTCGCCGACGATAAAACAGTCGAGGCTTTTTCTGTAGGCTCGAATATACTTGCCGTTCAGTTTCATCCGGAAAGATTGAATAAAGACGCAATCATCGCAGTTTACGGGAAATTTGCAAATATCGTTAATAATCGGCAATAACTCGTTATCTATTTGTTAAACGCCATTTTCAGCCATGACGGCACACGCTTGACAAATGCGGCGTTATCCGATGTCTTTGACATCATTTCAAGCATGTTCGCGCTGGCATTTCTGTCATCGGCAAGAATTTTCCTTATATTGTCGGCGCAGAGTATCTCTTCGTCGCTGAGCAAAAATTCATCTTTTCTGGTTCCGGAGCGATACAAGTCGATTGCGGGGAAAATTCTTCTTTCTGCCAATTCACGCGATAAATGCAATTCCATGTTGCCTGTACCCTTAAATTCCTCATATATAACTTCATCCATCCTGCTGCCTGTATCGACCAGAACCGTAGCAACGATTGTCAGACTGCCGCCTCCGACGATATTCCTCGCCGCACCGAGAAACTTCTTCGGCGCCTGCAACGCTCCGGTTTCTATTCCGCCGGTCATAGTTCTTCCCGATGCCGGAGATACGGCGTTATACGCTCTGGCAAGTCTGGTGATACTGTCGAGCAAAATTATGACATCGTCGCCTTCTTCCACCAATCTTTTCGCCCTTGACAGCACCAATTCCGCAATTTTGATATGATGTTCGGGAGATTCGTCAAACGTTGAACTTACTACTTCGCCTCCCACATCTGTTTTTATATCCGTAACTTCTTCGGGCCTTTCATCGATAAGTAACGTTATAAGCGTAACATCGGGATAATTGGCCTTTATAGCGTTGGCTATTTTCTTTAATAAAGTGGTTTTCCCTGCTTTGGGCGGAGCAACGATCAATCCTCGTTGTCCCTTTCCTATCGGAGCAAACAAATCCAAACATCTGACGGATAAATCATACTCGTTTGCGTCGTTCTCCAATGTATATCTTTCTGTCGGATAATGCGGGACAAGCGAATCGAAATCGGCTCTTTTACGTCCCTCTGCGGGTTTTCTTCCGTTTATAGATGTAACATAACAAAGAGCCGCCGCTTTAGTTTCGTTTTTATTTGCCCAACAGGATATATAATCTCCGTTTCTTAAATTGAATTTCTTTATATAATTAGGAGCAACGAAAACGTCGCGCGGAGAGTTATCGTAATTTATAACTCTTATAAATCCATAATTCTCGTTCGTATTCAGTTCCAGTACACCGACTTCCCGGCGTTCTCCCGGATCTTCGGGCTCTTCTTTCACCGGTTCCTTAAACGTCAGACCGTTATCTTCGGTCGTATCGTCGACCTCATCGGGTTTCGCCGTCTTCAACGGCTTCCTGCCGCGTACCACTCTGACAGGCAGTGCTCCGCTGTCCTGCAATTCAAGTATCTGATTGATTAATCCGTCTTTTTTTACCGACCCCGGTATTCCGCCGAACTCGTCGCGTAAAATATTTCTTAAATCGTGTATACCTATTTCTTTTAATTCATCGTAAGAATACATATACGCCTACCTCATGCATACAACGCTCGCATCACATATATTTTCACAGACGCGGGCAAATCATTTTTATTTAATTCAATCTCGTTACCGACATTTTCATACGGACACCCTGCGGCATAAAGAAATTTATCCACGCTGTCCACATCGATATTGAGATTATTTGTTTTATAATGCATCGGAATAACTATTTTAGGATGAAGATTTATTACATAATCCGCAGCCTCTTTTCCGTCTATAGTATACTTCCCGCCGACGGGAATAAACAAAACGTCGACTTTGCCTATTTCATCGATCAAAGAATCGCTTAAATGTTCGCCAATATCGCCAAGATGACAAAAAATCACTCCGTCGACGGAAAACTTAAAAACGGTATTATAGCCGCGCAATTTACCAAGCGACGAATCATGATATGTATCAATCGAAAGAAATCCGTCGGTGGTCTCTCTGATTATTTTGCGACAATCCACACCGCCGACATTATTGTGATCGAAATGATCATGCGACACCGTACAATAATCGGCAAATACCCTTTCCATCGGATAACCGATCCCGTCAAACGGATCGGTTACTACGGATTTTTCATTTCCGCAAATCAAAAAAGAAGAATGTCCGAGATATCTGATTTTCATTTTCTCTCCGATTAAATAAAATTTGAAATTTCAAAAAGAACTGAATATACAACGTAGAAAAACAAAAATTAACCAAACTACGCCTTGAACCGAAAAATCGGCCTTTCCCATCATGGAAACAGTAATTTGTCAGTAAAAACACTTATAAAAATTACACAATAAATATCAATTACAGTATGATATTACTATGCGAGATTTTGTTTGTAAAGAAATAAGTATTATTAAAAGTCGTAAATTTCCCTATATTTTGAATTGTGACTATATACGATATTTTTCGGCAATCGCCACGGCGATTTTTATACCGTCAACCGCCGCACTCATTATTCCGCCAGCATATCCGCACCCCTCACCGCACGGATATAAGTTCGGCACGGAAACTGATGCGTAATCCGCTCCCCTTGTTATTCTTATAGGAGAAGACGAGCGCGTTTCGGCTCCTGTCAAAACCGCATCCGACGACGAAAATCCTTTTAAGCGATTATTGATATCATCTATCCCGATTTTGAGACTTTCGTTTATTGTCGACGGATAAATACCGTTCAAATCTGCAAATAAATTTCTTTCATATGTCGGCAGGACTCTCCCGAATTTCCGTGTCTTTTTACAATCGAAATAATCCCCTAATGTCTGCACGGGTGCCGAGTAATCTCCGCCACCGAGAATATAGGCTTTTCGTTCGATTTCACGCTGCAATTCTACACCGCCGAGAATACCGTCATAAAAATCGGAAGGATACACTTCGCATAAGATAGCCGAATTACTGTTTTTACCGTTTCGCGCATACAAACTCATCCCGTTAGTCGCAACCCCGCCGATTTCGCTTGCGGCAGGCATAACCACACCTCCGGGGCACATGCAAAACGTAAATACGCCTCTCTGTCCTTTATGACTCGCCAATCTGTAATCCGCAGCCGGTAAAATATGCGCAAACTTCGTTCCGTACTGAGCCTCGTCGATAAACTCTCGTCTGTGCTCTATTCTGAAACCCATTGCGAACGGTTTTCTCTCCATCGCAACATTTTCATCTTTAAGTTCATAAAAAGTATCGCGCGCACTATGTCCTATAGCCAAAACTACATCGTCGACAGGTATTTCTTTATCGTTTACGATAGCAGAAACGATTTTATTGTCGGAATAAACAAACTTCTTTAATTTGTTTTCAAATAGCACTTTCCCTCCGAGACGCTCGATTTCTGCGCGAATGTTTTTTACCGTAACCGGCAACCTGTCGCTGCCGATATGCGGTTTGGAAAGGTATGTTATTTCTTCCGGAGCACCGTGTTTGACAAATTCGTTCAAGACGGTCGAAATCAGCGGATGTGACACCCCCGTATTAAGTTTGCCGTCAGAAAACGTACCGGCTCCGCCTTCACCGAATTGCACGTTACTTTCCGGATTAAGATTGCCGGATTTCGTAAATGCATCCACATCTTTTTTCCTATCGTCGACATTTTTACCACGTTCGACAACTATAGGTTTATAACCAGCCCTTGCAAGAAATAAAGCGCAGAACATCCCCGCGGGACCGAATCCCGCAATCAAAATTTTTTTATTCGTATCGCTTGCCGGCAATTCAAAATCAATGTTATCGTCTATCGGAGAGCGTGAAACTTCAATGTTATATACATATTTTATGTCATTCTTATTTCTTGCGTCAACGGATTTTTTCAGTATTCTGAAATGTTTTACGTCTGCGATCGGCATACCGCATCTTTTAGCCGCTATTTTAATTGCCTCGCCGTCGGTAACCGTTGCGGGAAGAATTATGTTATCTATTTTCATTTTTTATAATATCCTCCGCAGCGGCGCGGGCGCTTGAATACGCCCATTGCAAATTGAAACCTCCGCAATCCCCGTCGACATCGAGGATTTCTCCCGTAAAATACAATCCTGTTATAAGTTTGCTTTCCATTGTATCTTCATTTACTTCGGAACACCTTATGCCGCCATGTGTCACCTGTGCCTCGTCGAAACCAAGCGTTCCGATAATATTCAGCCTGAAATGTTTTAACGTTTTTGCTATTGCCGCCGCTTTACCGTAAGGCGAACGGATATTACCGATACGCGCCGTCACTGCCCTTCCGAGCGCCCCGTGTACAAATCCGCAAAGCAGTTTATCTCCGTCCGCATACGGTAACGACGATATTTTATCAACAAGTATTATTTTTAATTCATCTTCGGAAAGCTCGGGTAAAAAAGACAATTCCAAAAATAATCCGTTTTTACCAGAAACATAAGAAGAAATCGCAAATACAGCGTTCCCGCTTACGCCATAATCCGTAAACAGGACATCTCCGGCACTTGCTGCAATCTTCTTCTCTTCGGAATACACTGATACCTCGGCTACGACTTTTATACCTTTCAACCCTTTTATATTATCGCGTTCGGTTATGAGTTGAACTATAGAAGGAAATAATTCCGTCACGCCATGCCCGAAACCGCCGGCTAAAACATATCCGTCTCCGTCGGAGCCGTATTGCCTGCCAGCCTTTCCTCCGCATGCGATAATTGCACGTTTTGCGGTTATTTTTCTACCGTCCTTAGCCGTAGCGACAAAATACCCGTCATGCTTTATAAGTCCGGCACAATCAAATCCATAAAAAATATTTGCTCCGTTGAATTCAAGACAATCTTTTAACGCCTCTGCGACAGACGACGCCTGTCTAGAACACGGAAAAGCTTTTTCACCTTCATAAGAAACAGGTATTCCGACAGACAATAACCATTCCGATAAAGAGTTATTGCCGAAACGCGAAAGCACATCTGCGACTTTCGCCCCGCAGACGGAATGGTATCTGTCAACGGATATACTCGCATTTGTTATGTTGCACCTGCCGTTACCTGTAGCCGAAACTTTTTTACATAATCTGGCATTACGCTCCGCCAATGCAACATTTTCGCCGTATACGCGGGCGAGTTCAATCGCCGCAACGGTTCCGGAAAAGCCTCCGCCGATAATAACGACTTCGTAAATATCATTCATAAAGTTTTTCATACTGTATATATATAATAACACATTTTAATGAAAAAATAAAACAAAACGAAAGCCATATACATCTTTATCGGCAATTTAGTTGACGATAACCGACTTTTTATTTATAATATATTTCTATCTGCATAATTGTCTTTCAATTCAAGTTTAAAATGCCGATTACGAGGTAATATGTACGATTTGCTTGCGCAAAAAAACAACTCCTCCATCTGGAGCGAGACTGTCCATTATTTCAATAGCGTGCTCGATACGTGGCAATCTGTTATTCAACTTATATTGATTGCCATATGTTGCGGGTTATTTTTGTGGTTTTTACTTGCGATTATATTTAATCCGAAACGTAAAGAAAAACGTCAAGCCAAAAAAATTCACGACCTGCATGCGAAAATAGTGGCATTAAAAAAAGATATATCCGATTTAGATGAAAAATGCGCTGTCATCGACGCCGATATTGTTGCAGCCGAAAATGTTGCAGGCAAAAAAATCGATATGCTATACGCTTGCGATAAAAATGTTAAATCACATGGAGTATCCGACGAAAAACGAGCCGATATTCTGGCAAAATTGATAGCGGATACCGACCGTGATCTGACAGAATTCAAGCATAAAAAAGAAAACGAAAAAGATATTCTTACCGCCAAGCGCAATGCAAAAGAAAGCGAACTTAATACATTGCTCGATAAAAGCAATAAAAGAAATAAGAGTAAAGATCCGGACACACGCAGATACGAAGATCTTACCGAAGGATTAAAACGCAGACGAAATCTGCAGGAATCCGAAATAAAAGCGTTAGAAGAACTACGCATTGCAAAAGAAGAATATGAACTTGCCTGTAAAAGAAGGCAGCAAGCCGAACAAAACAGGCTTACAGCCATTGCAAACGCGAAATCCGAAGCAGAAGAAAAAAGAAAACTCGACGAATTGATTAAAAAGTCGGAAAAATCACAGGAAACGCCTCCGCCACAACAAGATATACCGACAATCGAACATGAACACAACGAAGTACAACTTATTATTTCCGATATGAACGGGAACGGAATTTCAACCATAACAGAACTACCGTTGCGTGAAGAAGAGCCAGCTGAAACAAATCCTGTCGAAGATAACAAACAAGAACAGGAAATCGCGGTAAAATCAGATAGCGTAAACGACTTCGTTCAGCTCTCCCTCGACGATGATTTCCGTGAAGAAGTAGTATTCACCCATGTCGATGCAGAAGACGGTACGGTTATTTCCGAAGAAATAGCACCGCAGACCTTTAATGAAAACAACGATAATCCTGTCGATGAATTAACAATAAGCGATACATCAAAAAACAGGCCATCCGATCATCAGACATATATCGAAGGTTTTTCTCCTGACGAACCGTCTTCATTATGGAAAATCGTCAGATGTGACGACGAATTCACGGCATATCTAATAGCGAACGGAAGAAAAATAGCGCACACCGAAAAGCAACCTACCGTACCGCTTGCAAAAGTCGCGATAGCCGAAGTCAGAAAATGCATGAAGAAAAAGTACGGAAATGTTATTCCTGATAACATCGATTATACTTTTATCGTGAAAAATAAAACAGGTAAAATCGTCTTATCGGGGGAAAAAAGATTTACCGAAGAATCTGCGCAGAAAGATCTTTCATTGGCAACAGAACTCTGTAAGAGCGATATTCGTGTAATTATATAAAATGTTTTTTATCTTGGCTTTATAAAACAGGCACGGCAAAACTTAAATTTTGCCGTGCCTGTTATTTTATATATCGTTATTTACTTTTCGTATACAGATCTCTTCAATATACCGATAAAGGGTATGTTTCTGTAAAGTCCCGCATAATCGAGACCATACCCGACGACGAATTCGTTACCCACTTCAAATCCTTTATAATCGACTTTAACGTCCGTCTCTCTCCTGGACGGCTTGTCTAAAAGAGCGCAAATTTTTATCGATGCCGGTTTACGCGCCTCGAGTAAATGTTTAAGATATCTCATCGTATAGCCGCTGTCAACAATATCTTCGACGATTATAACGTCTTTCCCCTCGATTTTATTATCGAGATCCTTGATCATCTTAACTTCGCCCGATGACTTGACCCCGTTGCCGTAACTTGAAATTGACATAAAATCGATTTCAAGAGGTAAACTCATTTCTCTTATTAAATCGGTGAAAAACATTACGCTGCCTTTCAGTATGGCAACCATCAACGGTTTTTTACCCGCATAATCTTTATCTAACTCGGTCGCCATTTCTTTTATACGCATCGCAAGTTGATCTTTTGAAAATAAAACTTCTTCAAGAATGTCTTCGTACATAACTGTCTCCTAAGTTCATCTCACATATTTACATTGTAACACATTTACCGTGTCTTTGTCTACTTTAATCAAGTCGGAAATCTCAATTCCGCAAATAATATAAACCTCGTTCCCGCTACAAACAAGCGGTATTTCATCCCTTAATCTGACCGGAATTTTCTTATCGGTAAAATAATCGTTCAATTTCTTCTTACATCCGCCGAATTTTCGGAACTCGTCTCCGTTACGTCGATATCGGATTACCGCATTTCCGGGAAGTTTACCATAATCAAAATATAAAACGTCAGAATTACGCTTATTGTCAAAAGCAATATTTTTATTTTCAGGTGCTGAAAATGACAAATTACCGACGACTTTGCAAATATCGCCCTTTTCAAAAGGAATCTCAAAATTTTTTACCGTATGTCGTTTATATATAACTATATCGTTATATTCCCTTGCGGCGCGGACTTCACACGGCAACGATACGACCGATCCGTTTTCGAGTGTTTTCAATGATAAAACGGCATCGATATGAGCTTTTGCATAGTCCTTACCGATTCCCGATTTTTTCATCGCCATGACGATTGCCCTTGCACAGAGACAATCGGGAGTATCGATTCCGACACGATATACCGTTCCGTCCGACTTTAATATTTTTTCAGCCAGACTATCCATAAATTCGTTTTCGGCATCGGATATATGCAAAAATCGTCCGATTGCGCGTTCTGCGCCCGGAAATCGCGCCAGAATAACGGGCATCAATTCATTACGGATATAATTGCGTGAATACTCGCTTTCGAAATTCGTTTCGTCGTCAACATACGGAAGATCGTTTTTCTCGATATATTCTTCTATTTCCGACTTCGGAGTATCGGCAAAAGGTCTGATTATCAAACCTTCGTTTCTTGAATTGCCTATGCCTGTCACCCCTGCGACGGATGCTCCTCGGAATAAATTAAAAAGCAGAGTTTCGACACTGTCGGAAAGATGATGCGCCGTTGCGACCTTATCGCAAAAACCTTCTTCTATCGCCTGCAAAAAAAATTTATATCTTGCAATCCGTGCGCCCTCCTCTACCCCGTAACCGTGGTCGGCGGCAAATTTTTTACAATCAATCGAAAAACTCTTCAGAGGAATTCCTCTGTTTTTACAAAAATCGGCGACAAACAGACTGTCTCTGAGCGATGTCTCGCCGCGGATACCGTGTTCGACATTTATCGCTTTAACGGTAATTCCAAGTTTCTCTGCATTATCGAACAATATGCTTACAAGAGCAATCGAATCTTTTCCGCCGGATAAAGCAACCGCTATCGTTTCCCCTTTTCTGATGAAATTTTCGTTTAACATAGTTATACTCCGCCTGTAAATTGTAGCATAAACCCGTAATTTTAACAAGAAAAGAATAAGAAAATAAAAAAAATATTTTTTTTGACAATTTCAATAAATATAGTTGACAAATGTTTTTCAATAGTGTAATATAAACGAGCATTCAGCGGCGCGGAGTGGAGCAGCTTGGTAGCTCGTCGGGCTCATAACCCGAAGGTCGTGAGGTTCAAATCCCACCTCCGCAACCATTGTTTTATTTCGGGTGGGCGGTACGCCCGCTCGGGACGAAACGTTTGTGGCGGCGTAGCTTAGTTGGTTATAGCGGCCGGTTCATACCCGGCAGGTCGTTGGTTCGAATCTGACCGCCGCTACCAGATAACAATTCGGCGGTGCCGATTTTTACATAAATCAGCCTTATGGCTGAAAAAAATATGGCCCCTTGGTCAAGCGGTTAAGACATCGCCCTTTCACGGCGGTAACATGGGTTCGAATCCCGTAGGGGTCACCAAACAAGTTAAAGGCGAACCCGTTTCCATTAGGAGACGGATTCGCCTTTGTTTTTAGACTTAAAAAGTAGGCGAAATCAATCAAAATAGGCACTTTCTTCGTTTGAGAGTGCCTATTTTTCGTTTATATATTATTACGATTGATTTTTTGTGTGAAAAATGATAATATATAAACTAAGGAGAGTTGTTATGGAAGATAAAAAATTCGCCATTTTAATCGATGCTGATAATATTGGTAGCCAATATATTAAAGTTATAATTGATGAAGCCGCAAAAGAAGGAATTATTACCTATAAACGAATTTATGGTGATTGGACAAAGCCAAACCTTTCTTCATGGAAAGAAGTGTTATTAGAATACTCTATAAATCCAATGCAACAGTATGCTTATACTACAGGCAAAAACTCTACTGATTCCGCCATGATAATTGACGCTATGGATATTTTATATACGGGAAACGTTGACGGGTTTTGCATTGTTTCTTCGGATAGCGATTTTACAAAGCTTGCAGCAAGGTTAAAAGAATCCGGAAAGGTTGTAATAGGTATGGGAAAAGAGCAAACCCCGAAGCCATTTGTTTCAGCTTGTACCAAGTTCAAGTATATCGATATACTAGCAGGAGATAAAGAAAAGAAAAAAGCAGGCAAAACTAAGACAGAAAAAGCTGAAAAATCTACATTAACTAAAGAAACGGAAATCAAGAATTCTATAAGAACAATAATAGATGAAAACTCAGATGCGGATGGATGGGTTTTAGCAAGTACGGTTGGTACGCTTATGCAAAACAAATACCCTGATTTCGATTGTAGAAACTATGGTTGCAAAAAAATGATTGATTTATTAAAAAAGTTTGGATTTGAAACTAAAGTATCAAAAGATAAAACTACCTATTTTGTAAAATAGATTGAGGAGGAAAAATGTTTTTTCAACCAAGAATTTTTATCAGCTCTTTATTAAAAGGGAAATTAGAAACAAGAGAAGAAATTAAAAAAATTTTAGAAGATTGCGGCGCAACGGTTTTAATGTATGAAAAAAATTTAACGCCTTCAAATTTGACGAATACGCGCGCTTAGCCACTTCTTTATAATCAATTTTTTCGGTAATGTGTTCTTCGATATAATCAATCGCGTTTTGTAAACTTTCGCTCCAATCCATTTCTTAACCTCCGCGATTTTATTATATCTAAAATTATTTTACAAGTCTTGACTTTTTGTGCTAAGTTTTAACCAAACTTAAAAATCAACATTGTTTTATAAATGTTCTTCCTTGTCCACAAGTTTTATATTGACCATACGATTGATATTCTAAAATTAACAAAGAACTATATCTAATGATTTCGGGTTTATCTATCTTGATTTTATAAATAATCAATGCAATTTTCTTCTCCCCGTCCATAATCTTTTCATAATCTCTTTCTATCGATAAGATGGGAACAATTTGACCGTCAATTGAAACGCTCAAATCTTCTTTCTCTATATCGGGCTGAATATCTACCAACAAATAGCTTTCGCCTTCGATAGAAATATTCGTTTCAACCTTTTTTATGCTCGGCAAAATCATGGGGCGAAAAGAAATTATTAAATTGTTTTCTTCTTCGGTAACAGATAAATTATAAACTTCTCCGTTCCCAATCTTGAAATTGTGCGTTGCATCACAATCAACGTGCATATTCCAACTCCAATTTTCAAGCGAGGAAACGTTATAAGAGTTATCGTCTACATAGAAAGAGTCGTATTTGCCCGTAGGAATAATAACGGAATATTCTCCTTTCGCATCGCTCCATATACCAATAGATGGTGTCTTCCCACCGAATAATTTTCGTTGAAATACAACCGCTGCCTGAAAAGGATTACCTTGAAAATCCGTTGTTTTTCCGCTTATTGTTACATAAAAAAGCGGGATGATAGCTTGATTTACTTGTCGTGCTGTAATAATGCGTATCATTAAACTATCAGGCAACCCTTGCACTTCGTCAGCGAAGCCTTTAAATAAAAGGGTGTTGCCTTTTTGCATTATTTCATACTCGGTGCTATCTTGTAAATCATTTATTTGATATTCCGTAGAAAACAGTTCGCTTCCATCTTTATTTGCACAAATAGAAAGTTTTAAGGGAAAAACAAAGTTGTCATTTTCTAAACACACCGAAAAATGAGTTCTTGGCGTAAACCACTCAGGTTGAGGAATTTCTATTTTGTTTTGTTTGTTTTCAAACCACCAAGCATTGATTTTCATTTTAATTTCTCCAAATTACTATTCTATTATATCAAAAGCTTAAAATAATGACAAGTGGTTTTGTGGAGTGTCATAATAATACCTAATGGACTCTAATTAAAAATTTTGTCCCATAAATCTAGCAAAAGATAAAAATTATTCAAGCAAGACTAAACAAGTTTTAGACGAACTTGAAGAAAGGAAGAAAACTCTTCAAGAAGAGCTTTATCAAGAAGAATTAGACCACCCTGTTGTTTCAGAAGAGCAAATACTTCACGCTTTATATCACTACAAAAACTTAGATTTAATCACCAAAGAAGACAAACAGCGTTTAATCGACGGGTTTGTAAATTCAATTTATCTATACGACGATAGATATGTAATAACTTTTAATTATAAAAATAAATCAAAAACCGTAACTTTTGAGGAAATCGAAAGGTCGTCTTTAACTTCAAAGGGGTCACCAAACAAGTTAAAGGCGAACCCGTTTCCATTAGGAGACGGATTCGCCTTTATCATATACTTCAAAAAGA